>Ga0307507_10000980_pt1 | contig 63355 bp, 22 predicted proteins | sample 7_EM_MG_FD_207223 | JGI IMG/M metagenome (GOLD analysis project Ga0307507, IMG submission 207223) | Populus trichocarpa ectomycorrhiza microbial communities from riparian zone in the Pacific Northwest, United States - 7_EM | ecosystem: Host-associated > Plants > Roots > Unclassified | place...
CAGATTGCACACGCCCGTGCTTTTACAAAGCCACAAACGCGTATCGAATTAGGGAGGAACGCGTCCTTTTCTGCCGGACTTTCAGTTCAGATCTGATCTGAAGTTTTGCAACCGAACACCCCCTAAGCCGATTTGAGGTTTGCTACAAAGTCATCGGGATAGGTCATTTCAAATGAACCATGATACAGACTTATTCTAGGAAGATCGAGAGCTAGCGATAGAGCGAAGCGGATTCAATGGAGTTGAATTGTTTTCCTTGACTACATAAGCTAGTTCTGGCAGCTCTAAGGGGCCGAGAGGCCAAACTTTTGAAAGAGAGATGTAAACAAGTCAACCGCGCGCGATATTCTAACCTGAACAGGAAGGGTTGAAGCCTGTTTAGGAAAGGGGTGTACGCATAGCAATTAGGGGGTGTACGCGCAGCAATTAAGGGGTGTACGATTAGTAGTGTCCTATATTTATAATATGTTTAAATAATAGAAATTAATTCAAGTGAGCATGAATATCTCGACGTCCTGTCTTCTTGGGGTGGCTGTTTCGACGTCCAAAATGCGCAGATGCTCGCTCGTTGTGAGATCTCTGAAGCGAGCAAGTCTTCTTCCACGAGAGGTCAAAGTGGCATTCGGAGATCACTCTGGTCCCACATCGGACCGCTGTCACTGGCGGAAACACAAGAAGACTTCAAGACTCAAAACTCTTCCAGCAAAAGCACCGTTGATTCCAGGATGGGTATCAATCATCTCAAAGTACCAGTAGAACACAATCCCAGAATTCCTTCCCTAAATAGCATGATGAAAGCTCAGAAACTAGCCACACCAAATGAGCCATGATTACCATCGCAAGAAAAAGCAAGAAGATAAAGCTGCCCGGACGGGTTCAGAGACGAATCCCAAAGGAGGCCACCAAGGACATTTCCACCCTCGAGTTTTTATAGTTCTCCCATCCACGAATGACCTCTGTGCTCCCAAAAAAGACAAAGATGGGTGAACCCGCGTCAGTAATCAGAGAGCACTCTACCACTGGCCTCCGTTGCCTTGGGCTTGTTCCTGGCCGCCGTAGCCACCTTGCTCCTGGCCGCCATAGCTGCCGCCGCCGCTGCTATAACCACCGCCGCCGCTATAGCCGCCGCCGCCGCCGCCTTGACGGCTACCATACCCACCACCTCCTCCGCTAGAGCCCCAGTTGCCTGCACCGCCTCCGTAGCCTATGTCAAAGTTAGATTTCGTAAATTCTGTGGTGATTTAAGCAAACACTTACTGCCGCCGCCGGATCGCCCGCCGTAGCCACCACCACCACCTAAGGAGAATAGAGCTCAGCATGATATCTTGATGAAGTAACACAGGTTAATGAATCGCACCATAGCTACCTCCATATCCTCCGCCGCCGCGACCGCCATAGCCTCCTCCGCCGCCGCCGCGACCGCCGCCGTAGCCGCCACCGCCACCTCCACCAGAACGTTCGGAGGCCTTGTCCACACGAATAGTACGGCCGTCGAACCTGGAGTGAGAATTAGCGAGAAAACCCAGGTACGACATGGACAATTTGCGCAAGAAGAGCCACATAAAGAAACACTCCAACCAATTCGCTTGCTCTTGTTGTAAACAAAAATGAAAAGGCTCGTTAACTATTCTGACTGAATGAAACGAACAAACGTACTCAACGTTATTCATCGCCGCGATGGCGGTATCAGCTTCAGTATCTTGCGAGAAACGAACAAAGCCGAATCCACGGCTACGGCCCGTGTCTCGGTCCTTGACCACGATCTGAAATAATGTGAGCACAATGACGAAATGATGCGTGGGCCAAGAGCGACTAACGGCTTCTTCGACTTGGCCAAACTCCTCGAATTTCGAACGGAGGGTGCTGTCATCGGTATGCCATGCGAGGCCGCTAGAACTTTGGATTAGCGCACCGAGGTTGTGGTGATGGACGAGTGACCACTTACCCAATGAATAGCTTGGACATAGTGTCGTGATGTCGAACGGACAGCGCTCTACCAAAGGTCTCAATTCACACACTCAACACATATCGCGCACGGATGAAAATCAAGTCATGGAACGGTTGTCTCAGCGCAAAACGGAAAGTACAAAAAGGCAGAACAGGTACGGTGGTTGAATGAGGACGTCGGGCAGTGAGCGTGGCTCCAGGTGCGAGGCAGCAGCAGTAGTAGAGATCATGACGAAGGAACGAACTTGCGGTCTTGTTGTCACGTAAGTGATGGGAGTAGCTGGATGCGCAGATTGTTGGAGAGGATGCGCGGGTTAAAGAGAGAAGAAATCCACAGAGGGAGATTGTATGAGGTTGATTGAAGTTGCTGGAGGTGAAAAGTCGGTGCAGAAAAAAAGTTTCCGGGAGTGTGAAGAAGGTGGGAGGTTGATCGCGGGGCAAAAGAAAAGATTGCAAAAACAAGCTCCTCGTCTGGATGAAAGAGAACGCTAACTGGATCAAACCACTCACGCTACCCAGTATTAAGAACGAGTAAAGGTGAAATATTGGCGAGCCCGGGCCAGGGTTAGCAGCGTTCGGGTCCCTGATTGCAGTGCAAGAGACGCAGTGAATTATGCAGCACCTGGGAGTTATGATACGCCTGTTGGGGGAAGGCTAGACCACCGGGGGCCTTTTGCAGCTCTCCAGCGCGTGGAAGAGGGCATGAGAGGCAGCGGAAGACATGGGCTACGATGGGCGACAGGGCAATCACATATCGGTAGCCATCCCGTGTCCAAAAGATCATGCGGCCCATCGCTGACTGGCCTTATAGGGCCCAATGGCATTCCCACAGCTGGTGCTACGGCCCATTGCTGTGCCTTATGCAAAATGCACCCGCCATCGCTTGCTCGATAGGCCGTTCGCACCACCACCTTGCGCTCGCAGCCAATGCAGCCAATGCCCCGCGGTGCGTATTGCACGATTAATATCCGAGAGAACAAGCCAGACTCCCCCATCTGAGTAAATCGAGTGCATCATCTCGCTTGGCTTGCTGCCACGGGCAATCGGTGGTAGGAGCAGGGTGGGACTTGAGAACCACCCGGGCGCGCACGCACATGTTAGACTCAGTTCAAAGAAGCTTTATCAAAAGATTATCTTTCGGTGTGGAGGCGAGTCCTTGACGAGCCTATTGACCAACCTAGCCCTTGTGCATTGCGGCGAGCGAGAGGAGCTCTCCCAGCCCATTCCAGCCCCAGGCGAGGAAACCCTGCGAGGCCAGACTGCCACGCTGCCACATTGCCCAGTCGGCACTATTCGGCGACGCTATGCGTTTGGCACTCCAAGGCACTCGATGCTGGAGAAGATGACTTTGACGGCGCCATCAGCCCCTTATATCACTGTCAATACGACCTCCTCTCCGGCTAAACTATGCACGGCAATGCTGTTCCTTTTAAACCCGGGCTGGTCCCTAGAGTATATGTGACCGCTCCTGCATGTCTCAGGAACTGCATTTGGAGGAGCCGGCCGACTGTAATCAAACGCCTCTTCCATAGCTCATGCAATGGTAATGCATCCGCCACCCCTAAGGCATCAAAATGTAATATTCTGCTCTCAAGCAAGCTTAGATGTGAAAAGATAATGCTGGCGATGCTGATTTGAAGTTTACTCACAGGCACAGCGTGCTTCCCTCAATCGGCAGTCACAGCTGAGCTCTCTTCACCAATGTCAATTGCTGCTTCCCGCCGCATGCGCTCCGGAAATTCCTTTCATCAACCTGCGGCAGCTTCCGTGGCACCAAGCCAATGTGGTATCTCCTTCAGCCATCTAGACATGCAGCAATGGGCTCTTCCACGTTACACAGATCCAACTCGATAGTCTTTTGAGGCACTCTTCGCTTCAATCGCAATGCAGTACGCTAATAGATAAATCTCATGGAAAGTCGGTCAACAATTCCACGTTGAAAACGCTCGACGGGATAGTGAAACTAACTGCATCTCATTTGCCCAGCAGCTTGTGCCTCTTGACGCCCTGTTTGTTGAGCCAGATCTCACTTACGATGGACATCAACAAATGGCTTGAAAGCACAGTCCTTCCACAGCAGGAACCAAGCCTCCCTGAACAGTTGGGCTTGCCGCCGTTCCTTCACCCAAAGGAAAACTGCAAGGCGCTCTTGGCATCCGCTGACAAGCAACCACGCAAGAGAAGGCATACAACCTCGAACAGCTCTTTCCTCGAAACTAGGCAACACAACCAAACCTCTCCGATCGAACATGAGGTGGAAATCGACAATAAATCCAATGACAAGCTCCTCACAGCCGCGTCTTCCAGTTCCGATCGATCGTCATCGGTGGGTTATGCATCAGGCCACCCTTATGGACGTAAACCCCGTCATAAGACTCAACCGGATATCTACGAGCCCAAATCAGACCAGGTCAGGGAGCGGGGGATGCAGAAGCATAGGAGGGGCAAGGGCGAATCAAAGAAAACAAAGGGAAAATCGCGACGGAAGAAGACGGAAAAACCAGGAATAGGGCTGGTCCAGAGCTTCCATGCAAGAAACGTGCCTAAGGGCCGATTGACCGTGAGATACCGGTCAAGGATTCGTTCTGGCCCATGAGTTCGCTGATGATTGGTGCAGTTGAAGCCACGAGAGAAACTAGGGATTTTCAACAAGGGACGCGCATCGTCACCAGTCAGAGGGCGTGGCCGTAAGCAATTTCGCCGACATGATACACGCTCCTGCTATTGCAAAACTTACCCATTTCTTTCATAGTGCCTGACCTCGTCTTTTCAGAGATGAGGTTTCTACAAAAACAAAAAGATGCTCCGGGAGAACAAGCCAACCCAGACACTCAGAGAAGGCGACGAAGGAAGAACCTCACACGTGCGAATCAAGAAGAAATATCTGCATACTTTACCACTACGCGACTAGTTCTAGCCGAGAAGGAGAGCAATATTCAATCGAAAGTTAGTTCGTCGCGGCAGGCACAGACGCTCATACCAGAACGGAAGAACAAACAACAGAAATCAGCAAGCATCGACTCCGCTATACCCACCATAGAGTTGCCCGAAAAACCTTACTTAGGGTTCGGTAGCAGAGGAACTCGCCATGAGAGTACTCCCCATTTGTCGTGGTCAAGTTCTATCCGCCATTCCAGCGAGACTCCTGTTTTGAGGCGAGCTTTAACAACTATAGAAGTCGGACAGCTAGAAACCTTACAAGCCAGGCGACACGGCACTAACATTAACATTAATAGACCTTTATCGGCGGTACCCGATGCGAGACGACGGCGAGGCAATCTTGTCGATAGTGATCGCGACCGCTGTTCTGTATCTTTCTTGCGCCCCATGAGCCGTGGCAAAATATTGGCGCAAAAACCCCGTTCGCAGCTCCACTCACCGCAGAAGCTTGTTTTGAGCAATAACAGTGAGACCAAAGGGCTGAAACCGCAAAAAGTAATCTCGTCTTCTGATGGCGCTCTTAGTAGGAGAGCGAAGCGGTTACAATATGATCATCCTAAAGTGCAGAATGATGATAGTGCTACTAGCGTGGTAGCTCACCCGGAATGTTTAGAACCCCAGAGTCGGTTACAATCTAACAACTATAACCGCATAAGCAGTGTAAAAGGAGAGCCAGAGCTGCAGACGTCCCCTACCCTTGGCAAGCTACTACAAGAGTGCGACTCTGCTTTTGCTAAAGATAAGAAATGGCAACTTCTGCAACAATATGCGGGGGAGATGTTGACAGGGAACCATACCCTTGCAGATAATGATACAGGTATGGGTACGAACATGGAGGGTTACCAAGAAGTCTCGCAGTTCCCAACCTTTGCTTTGCAGCAGTCTTGGCCGCTTATACCAGACCACCCTAGGCATTACCGAAACCAAGTGCAAGGGGGTGATATGGCAGAGCATGTCCAGATATATTCTAGGGATATCGAGGGTCCTGAATCTATCGCAAGGACAGATGGGGAAGACATTTTATTGGGAAGTTACGAAGGCACAATGCCACAAGCACCGGACGACAGTCTGTCGATCGGACTTCGTCATTCTGACCCGGCGAAGGGCCTTAGTTTCATTGATGCTGATGAACAGGAGCGGCGAGATGATAAACAGGGAGGTAATGGCGTCTTCGCCGGATTCTGGCGTCCGAACAAGCTGTATTGAGGAGTTAAATACAATAATTCATGATACGATATGGCTATGCCCCAAATATTAGATGGTCCGGCTTAAAAAACCTGTGTATTAAGCGAATACATCGAATCTCTTGGCCCTTCAGCTGGCCGAAAGACCCTCGGTCTGAGATAAACTCCGCAAGGGATTAATCCCGCCGCTATTTCTTGTCGAATTAATCTGCGTGATATTAGCTGCATGACTTTAAAGCAGTCATTGCGGCTTAATTCAGCCTTTAGGGATTATTACTTTACCCATTTGTCCCACCGCCAGATTGTCTCATGCAAACGACCTGCCGTAACGTTTGCTACGCTGGCCACGACTAGTCCCCTCTCCTTCCCTTACCCCACCATAGCCTCTCCCGCCAACCTCGACAAAATTCATTCCCGTACTAGGTTACTAGCAGGGCACCTACAACAATCCCGACCAACTGCAGCAATGGCTTCACTTCCCATCTCTGACAAGGGCTACCACTCTAAAACTCCTTCCACCTATACTGCGAGGAAGATTGGCTCACCCTACACTCTCGAGCACCGCATCTTCATTGAGAAAGATGGCGTCCCGGTTTCGCCATTCCATGACATTCCCCTGTATGCCAACGAGCAACAGACCATTCTCAACATGATTGTTGAGGTTCCTCGCTGGACCAATGCTAAGATGGAGGTGTGTACTCTTCAAAAACCTGTGTCCGAGGAGATCGGACTTTTTTCTTTTTATTCCCAGCTGACGCAGAGTTTCTCTACAGATTTGCAAGGAGGAAACTCTCAACCCTATCAAGCAAGACATCAAGAAGGGCAAGCTCCGATATGTGAGGAACTGCTTCCCGCACAAGGGCTACCTTTGGAACTACGGTGCCTTCCCTCAGGTACGCAGATACCCTAACTGCCTCGACTCATCGGTTAATTGTTGATTGAGCATACAGACCTGGGAAGACCCCAACGTTGTCCACCCAGAGACCAAGGCCAAGGGAGACAACGACCCGCTGGACGTTTGCGAGATTGGCGAGCTCGTCGCCAAGCCTGGCGAGGTCAAGCAGGTCAAGGTCCTCGGCGTTATGGCCCTTCTCGACGAGGAGGAGACTGACTGGAAGATCATTGTCATTGACGTCAATGACCCGCTAGCTCCTAAGCTCAACGACATCGAGGATGTCGAAAGACACCTCCCTGGCCTTTTGAGGGCTACCAATGAGTGGTTTCGTATCTACAAGATCCCGGATGGCAAGCCCGAGAACCAGTTTGCTTTCTCAGGAGAATGTAAGAATAAGAAGTAAGTATATCTATTAGTTTACACTAAGCAGTCGAAGCTAACTTATGGTAGGTACGCCACTGACATTGTCCGCGAGTGCGCCGAAGCTTGGGAGCGGCTCATCACTGGCAAGACACCAAGGGGTGATCTTTCCCTGTAAGTTCAAGAGCAATACTCATATCAATTGACAAAATCTAACGTATTCAACAGCACCAACGTCTCAGTCCCCCACTCGCTCGATCGTGTTGATCCTAACAAGCTCAACATCCCCAAGGGCGAGAACTTCGCTCCTGCCCCCATAGACCCAAGCATTGACAAGTGGTTCTTCATCTCTGGTGCTCCTTCCAACTAAATTTCCCAGAGTTCGAACAATGCTTATAAGTTTTGGAAGGGCAGCGGGAAACTTAGGTTGACACCAACAACCCCCAGGGATATATACCCGTACACACGCCAGATAGTGGTATAGATAAAAGTAAAGCCATGAGCGAATAACAGTGCCTGACCGGTCCAACTCCTGCGTGAATGCCGCGTGACTCCCCCATATGCCTACAATGCCCTCCTCTCCTGATTTTATACATGCATTTTCATCGTTGCCGCATCCTATTAGCTAGTTCCCAGACAACTCATCCTTCCTAGCTAACAACCGCGAATGCCGATCCACTTCCGTCATCACCTCTGTAATCCTCATCTTCTCCAGGTCTAGATTTAGCTCTTTACCATCCTCTAGGAAAACATGACCAGATCAGCAAAATTTACGAAATGTAATGGTGCACCCGGAAGTTCATAGAAACTTTATGCCGAGTCTAGAGGTGTTAAGACGTACTGAGTTTTATGAATAGCACTGACGGTTCCTTGCTATGCCGCGACAGAATCTGCGTCTCGATTTTCATCGAAGAGCGTGCGTTCGGAGGTAGGAGGGCGAGAAACAATCGCGCGGTTTTACCTCGCGGGGAAAAGGGATTGAATTTTGCGCGGACATCGGTGAGGAATCGAGTTATCATGGTGGAATAGATGGAGACAATTCTGGTTTGGAAAACTGAAGCTCGGCAGATGAAAGGGAGCAATTCGGGGCCGGCGGGTAGGATATCTGTGGATCTATTAGAGCCTGTCTCTTTCCAGACACGAGAAACTTACTGAGATAGTAAGCTGGCTTAACACCGCCGCAATTGCTCGTCGCTGTCCCACTCGATTTGCGTCTCGTTCTCTCCCACAGCCTTGGCACCTCCGGAACCTCGCTCTTTCAGTTATTCCGGCCTTCCGTCGTCATCGCGCGTTATTCCAAGCCTGCACATCTGGCTCTTTGAAGCCGCTCCACCATGACCACGTCCTCCCTCTCTGCGCGCCTTATCACCCTATCCGACTCCAACAAAGCGATCCTGCAGCTGGTGCACCGCCTCTTGAAGCTGAGTTTCCAGCCGGGCTCGCTTCCGCTGAACAGCGACGAGGGCGACGTCAGGGTCGAGCTGAGCGCCGAGATCCATGAGAGCTTGAAGCAGCTTGAAGAAGAGCTTGAATTAGTGAAACAGGAGGTTGAGGAGCTGACCGCGGGTACAGTTTCGAGCGCTAGACGGAGAGACAGCGAGAAGGATCGCGAGAGATCACGGCTTGCGGTTCAGGTTGCACGGTTAGGCGAGGATCTAAAGCAGTGCGTTTGAAACCCCCCCCCCCGGTAAAAAAAAAACGTCCGGAATATAGATGTATAGAAATTAGGGAATAGGGCAGATTGTACTGATAATCGCTGGGATGCAGGTCGAGAGCACAGTTCCGTAAAGCGCAGCTGCAGGCGAAGCGCAACGCAGAGCTCGCAAAGCAGAAAGAGCGCGAGCTGCTCTTCGCGGGAGCGCAGAGCGGCAGCGATACGCCCTCGTCCTCGACCGGCCGACGGCGCGGGCAAGACAAGCTCTCGGCGGACGAGGTGCTCGTGAACGCGTCGAGCGATGTCACGGCTGCTCTGAGACGGACCCACCAGTTGATGCAATCGGAGCTCTCGCGATCGCGATTCGCGCAGGAAACACTCGAGCAGTCGACGGCTGCGCTCGCCGATTTGGGAGAGCACTACACGAACCTGAACACGCTGCTTGCGAATTCGCGCAGTCTGCTGACCAGTCTGGTCAAGAGCCAGAAGAGCGATACGTGGTATCTGGAGACTGCTTTCTACATCCTTGTCACAACTATCATCTGGCTTGTCTTCCGCCGCTTCCTCTACGGCCCGCTCTGGTGGTTTGTCTGGCTGCCGCTAAAGCTCGGGTATAGGGTTCTGTTTGCGGCGTTCGCAGCTGTCGGTATCACGGGCGGTGCGAAATCATCGGGGGCGGTTTCGGGTCAGGGTACGAGCTTGATTGTCAAGCCGAGCGCGACGGGTAAGCCGCCGCCCCTTAACATTATGAGCGGACAACAGCCCCCTGCTATCCGTGTTGACGGAGGCGGGCATGGTGCAAAGCATGATCCGAGCCAGGAGGGGAGTCTTTCGCAGCAGGTTGGACAGATGGTGGAGGGCAGTCAGGGACAGCAGCAGTATCAGGGAGAGGAAGCTAAGAAGGAGCAGGTGGTTAGAGGGGATGGACAGCCGCTTGTGGACTCGGAAAAGCCGCGGAATCCGAAGAAGAGGATGTGGGATGAGAATGTTGAGAGGGCGAAGTATGAGGAGGCTGAGGCGAGGAAGAGGGATGAGCTTTAGTGAGGAGTTTCATGAATTTTTATGGTGTTACCGATTATGCACGATTAAATGACTGAGTGACTGCTTTTAGGTTCTGGGTGTAGCGGCTAGCTCAGATAAGTGAGTTACTCAAACGATGGACTCCAAAGGCATCGACAAAGTAGTTGATACATGACGCTATACTGCTAAGACCATATCCATGGCGTTGCAGGCTTTTAATTCAGCATAACATTACTGGGAGGTGTAGTAGGATATATCATTTTGAAGGGCTATCCTTTGAGTGTGTATAAGGCTCTAGAAACAGTAAGGTTCAAAGCGCACTTCCATCTTTCACTAATGACGCGACAAGTGCACCTCTGTATACTACGAGCTAATATCCGCAGCAGCTAAATCTACCGCCCGCCCGGTGCCCTTTAAGTGATTCAAATAATCCAAATCGATCCTTCCTGTCTACCACCTGTATCTGTCTGTCATGGGAGCTCTGCGTCATTCTGCGTCGTTCTAGGGGGACAATCGCTCAGGTGTTGAGGGATCGATCGAGGAGACGAGGGGGAAGCCTCTCGCAGAGGCTCCAAATTGTTGATTGGCGGTGTTCCCAACGATCCGCTGGCCGTATACTTATTTCCTAACTAGGTCTAGTGCCTGCCTGTCTGTGCTTGCCTGTCAGTGTCTGCCCGTCTATGCTTGCCTGTCTGTGCCTACCTGTCCGTACCTGCCTACCTGTCTATGCCTACCTGTCTGTGTCTGTCTGTGGTGATACAATTCGGGGGAGAGGTCAGCGCGATCGAAGGCTCTAATTGGTTCGATTGAGATTCGATTGATTCGATTGATTCGATTGGTTGTAACATGCGGATCGTTGGTACCCCCCAACGAAAATTTTGACCTGAGGTTATAATAAATAAGCTAATTAATTAACCCAAAGCTTTAATTTAGAGCTTTATTATATAAACTTTAATTAATATATATAGAGATGAGGTTTTCCAGTGGGAGACCCCCTGGGACCCCCCTATATAGAGCTTTTGCTTAATTTAGAAGTAGTAGTAAGATTAAGGCGCCTTGGTTATCGCTAGGTAAGGCAGTCCATACTCTTTATGGCGAGTACCTAGAGGATAATATCTACAATATAGATAAGACTGGCCTATACTAGAGGGCTATAATATTAATTAGCCTATCCATATAATTAGTATCCGGTAGGAAGAAAGACAAGAGTAGGATATCTGTTGTCCTCTATATAAACTATATAGGTACAGATCGGGTACCTCTCTAGTTCCTTAGGCATGCAAAGCAGCCTCATGCTCTCTGTGGTATTAATATTAACGCATTAGAAGGCTATTGGCGTATAAATAAGAAGGCCTAGATAATAACAGCAATTATAGTAGAGTGGCTATCGATGTTCTATTACTACGTTAGTTTAAGAACCGTTATCCTATGTATGGATAACCTTAAGGCCCATATTAATGGCGTTGAAAATGCTTCTCCGCCTTTAAATATCTAGATTCTCTGGCTTCCAAAGAACTTAATAAGTATATTCCAACCACTCGATCAATGTAAGGGATATTATTGTGGACACCTTAGGTTGCCCTTAGGACAACCTCTGAACTTATCTCAGTTGACTCATCCGCTTCGCCGAGGAATTTGAGGAGGCGGCTACCCCCTGCCCCCGCCCGCGCCACAGGAACTTATAAGCTAATCAAACAGTCGCTCCAACTCATGGGTACTTATTAGCCAATAGAACGCCGCGCTACACCCTACCACCCCTACCACCCCAATTCCTCTGCGAAGCGTCTAAGAGATTATAGGCGCGATTTGTAAAGGCAGGCCACCTGCCTAGTAGATGACGGTTGTATCGCCTTTAACGCGGTATATCGCCCCCTAATACACCACCGCTCAGCTCGCCGATACCTCCATTTAAAAGCCCTCCTCTCGCTCTATAGAATCCATCCGCAATAGAGCCTGATTGTGCCCCTAATGTCTCTACAAACGTCTCTACAAACGTCTGTACGAACGCCTACACGAACGCCTACACGAACGCCTACATGAACGCCTACACGAACGCCTACACGAATGCCTACGCGAACGCCTGCACGAGCGCCTATATAAAGCCGTTTATAAGGCCTTTAAAAACAAGCCTAAATACAACTTCTATATACTAAGACTACAATCGTCTGCACGAACGCTAGTGTAAACGCCCATATAAACGTCCATGCAATTAATTAATCAATTAATCGCCCATATAAACGCCTATATAAACGTCCAAACAATTGCCTATACAATCATCTCTATAAAAGTCTCTGCAATTAATCGCCCGTACAAGCGTCTACACGTCTGCACGTCTATACATCTACACGTCTACACGCCTGCACGTGGCTCCGCACAAAGCTCCGCACAAAGCTCTACACGAAGCTCTGCTGAAGCTCTATATAAAGCTCTGCACGAAGCTCTGCATAAGGCTCTGCTCGAAGTTCTATTAAAGCTCTACTCGAAGCTCTATTGAAACTCTGCTTGAAGCTCCATCAAAGCTCCATCGAAGCTCTACTCAAAGCTCTACACGACGCTCTACTCGAAGCTCTATTAAAGCTCCACTTGAAGTTCTATCAAAGCTCTGCTCGACGCTCTGCTTAACGCTCTGCTCGACACTCTGCTCAAAGCTTAGCACCCTAAAGGCGTCACTACAACCGCGTCGCCTGCCAGAACACGACACAACGGTAGTATGGGTATAGTTTAACCGGGCGAGCCGGTTATTGTAGGATAGAAGAGGCGCCTCTATAAATTTAGAAGGAAACGGAGTAGTGGTGGTGGAGTATAGCTATTGTTTTAATATAACTAGTAGAGAGGGACCAGTTTTAAAAACGTGTTTTTAAACTTTAAGGCTATATCTTACCCCCTAATACGGTAGTTAGCTAGTTATAATTATTATAATTAAATAAAAAAAGAGATTATAATTTAAATGCATTACGTATTAAGACTGTAGCTAGTATATTTACGCCGCTAGAGTTATTTAAAATTAACATATATTAAAAAAAGGACCCAGTTTACACCAAACGCGCGCCCATAATCTCTCAGACGCTGCACTAAGGAATTTTTGGGGTGGCAGGGGTAGTAGAGGGTAGCGTAGCATTCTATTAGCTAATAAGTACCCATAAGTTAGAGCAACCGTCTAATTAGCTTATAAGTTCCTGTAGCTCAGGCAAGAGTAGGGGGGTAGCCGCCTCCTTAAATTCCTCGGCGAAGCGGATAAGTCAACTAAGATAACTCTAAACGTCCCTCAGATAGTCGCCAGTTACGTGCCGGAGGCACGTGACCGTAGTATATAGTCTCTACAATCCTAGAGGCCCTACCTCTTTAAGGATTTGTCTCTCTTAACAATCTATCCTATTCCTACAATCGTGCCTTATAGCCCCCTATCTATAAAGTCCCCTTATATTTAAATCCTTCCTACTCCTTTTTAGAAGGGTAGCTAGCTTTAAGGACTAGATTATTTATTTATATCTTTTATTTATATCCACTATTTCTCCCTTAAAATCTCGCGATAACCTAATAAAAACTCTATAAATACCTTATAGAAAGCCATCGCATTAAGGTAGAAAGGTCCCTCCGATAGTAAGAGAGTGCAATAATATAAACCTCTAGGTAAGACGGCCAAATGAGCCCTAATACCTAGATGCACTAGGAGCTTAAAGACTCTTACATACCTCTAGTTACCGCTAAGAAAAACGCAGACACCCTCTATAACGGACGCAATGCTACTAAAAAGCAACTAGAATCCCTTTAGCCCTATTTAGGCTAATTAGAAGACTAAGCGCTAGAGGCGACTTTAAGATCTTCCCCTAAGCTAAAAATGCCAGAGAAATATACTAACGCGTTTAACTAAGGACCTAACTAGAACCCTCCCAGAAGACTACCGGCCTATAATTAGTATAGTAGCAGTATACAGACTGCTTATAAGATAAGTGGGCCTATCCCTTTAAGTAATTTAATCTAAATACTAACTTAAGACCTAAGGCTTATTAGGAAATCCGTACTAGTTACTAGTACTAATACTACCTTTATAGCTAGAGCTTCCCTAGGCCTAAGTTTATAAAGTTAAGAGACCTATACTAATATCCTTTAAGATAAATATTAAGAAGCTATTATAAGGCTCTTAAAAGCTATATGGGAGGAAGTTACTAATAAATATATTAAAATTCTTTAAGGGTAAATTTAGATCTAGTAAGGTTTAATTTAGGCTAGACAAGTTCTTTTATAACTTAGCTAAGGCTAAGGGCTTTTTAAAGGCTACTTAGTACCTACCTAAGAAGGTATAGAAGACTTAGAGAGGCACCTGTATAATAAATAGAAAAAGGATATAGACTAATTAGTTAAGGCCTCTAGCAGTTTAAAACTCTGCTATAGACCTAGCGTCTAATATTTAGACAATTAGGTTTATAAGGTAGATAACTTCTTTAAGATACTAATAATATAAGATAATACTAAAGAACGTATACGGTAGATTATTAGTAAGATTAAAGACTAATTACTAAACTAGATTGCGCTTAATTAACTTAATAAAGAGTAAATTACTATATAGCCACAACTGTAGATCTTCCTAAAGGGTTAGACTTAAGATCTATATATTATATAATATAATAACGCAGAATAATTCTGGAATAGTATATAGCTAGACTGTTAAGATTTCCACTAGTTTATAAACCTTATAAAAACTTATACTTAATAAATAAATCTAGAGCTCTTTAAAAATAAGAATGGCAGCATCTATAAGAAGGAGAAGATTAGATTTATCTAGGCTAGAATTAAGCTAGTAATTTATAATAAAATAAAGCGCATAGAAGCCCTACCGCGGATTACTATATATATGAATTTTAAATAAGTAGTTCTAAACGCTAAGGATACGGTAAGGAACTAGACCTCTTTTAGTAAAAAGCTAGGGGGTAGCTAAAAGCGTAGGCACTTTAGTAGTAATATAGGGCAGACCTAGTCTTTAAAAAAGCCGTTCTTAAAGAGAACTTTAGAATAGTTAAAGTCAGGAGCCTTAAGCAGTAGGAAAGATTTCTATAGCTAACCTAATACCTATCTAATACTCTTATAAGAATACCTTAAGAAGCTAAAAGGAAATTTTTATTAGAAAAATAAGTAGGGCAATAAACGTATTAATAAACTAAAAAAAGAGAAGCCCTAGTTATGGACGTCTTCTGGCTATAACTAGGGCAAGATATAGAAGGGAAGACTCTCTATATTACTATTAAGCTAGAAATAATACTCCCTATAGACGAGATATGTTAGTTCTAAGCACTATATAATACTAGTGCTGAAATTAATCTTATATAATATAATTTAGGAAAAGAGCATAAACTTATCCCGTTGCTAGGGTAGCGGAAACCTATTATAGGCTTTCTAGATAAGTATTAGATTAAACTATATAGCGCCTATAAGCTTATAGTGTTAGTAGCCAATATATATAACTATATTAAGGTGGTTAGCCCATAACCCTTCTAGGCGGCTAACTTTATAGGTTATAACCTTATCCTTAGATATCCTTAGCTTATGGAAGTAGATTTTAAGATATACTTTAAGACAAGCCTTTAAATAGTGGAACAATAAAGAATTAAAAGGGCGTATATTACTAATAAGCTTAAAAGACATTTTAGAAGATATAGCTCTAGGCGAAATATTATACGCTCTATACCTAAAGGAGTATTAGATTTAACCCCTGTTTTATAGTAAGATAGGTATAGAGCCTAGTATAGGTAATAACCCTTTTATAATGGATACCCTATAGGGAATTGCTAGATAGGTCGCGGAGATATTATAAAAAGGCGGCGATTTTAAAGATCTTATAAGATACTTCTATTATTATAGGTTATTCTAGCTTAAGTAATACGCGGAGAGTATACTATAGCACCTTAAACACTACGTTAAGGAGTTTCTTACCCTTTACTAGCTACTATATAAAACTGTTTAATATATAGTGGCAACTATATATAAATAACTACTATAGTATGTAATGCTGCCTATAAGCGTTCTAAGGGAGCTTTAGGACCTACCTAATAATAACGTAGAGGATAAATGCGACCCTAATTTATTAAATATCCTAGTAGGCCTAAGGGACTTACTAAGGGTATTTTTAGGTAGGTAAGCTAAAGTCCTTTTATAGAACTCGGAATATAATTATGTAATTAATCTAGAAGAAGGTAAATAACCACTAAACCTTTCTATCTATAACCTCTCTTATAAAGAGCTTAAGATTCTATAGGAGTACCTTAACGGCTTACTAGAAAAGAGATAGATCCGGCCTAGTAAGTTACTAGTAGGTATACTAATCCTCTTTATCCCAAAACCAGATAGAACTATAAGGCTATATATAGACTATTACAGTCTTAATAAGATTATAATTAAGAACTATTATCTACTACTACTGGTTAGTAAAATGCTAGATTAACTATCTAGGGCGAAAATCTTTATAAAGCTAGATCTATAAGACGCCTATTATAGGCTCTATATTAAAAAAGGGGATAAATAAAAGACCGCTTTTAAGACCTAATACGGCCACTTTAAGTATCTAGTAATGCCTTTTAGGCTAGCCAATGCGCCTATAATATTCTAATTATATATTTATAGAGCCTTAGGGGAACTAGTTAACTATATATATATTATCTATCTAGATAATATTCTAATCTACTTAAAAAATAAGGATTAGTATAAGCAATATATCCGCGAAGTACTAGAACGTTTAGATAATTAGGACCTCTACGCTAAGGCGTTAAAGTATATCTTTAATACTAAGCAAGTTAAGTTTTTAGGTTATATTATAACGCTTATAGGCGTAATTATAGACCTAGTATAGGTGTAGATAATCTAAGAGTGACTAGAGAGCTACTAGGATATTTAAGTATTCCTAGGCTTTGCCAATTTCTATAGGCACTTTATTTATAACTACTTAGATAATACCTGGTACTTATCTAACTATATTACTAAAGCTTCCTAAGACCCAGCCTAAGGAGTAAAAAGCTTAAAGGTAGAAAGGAAGAAAACTAAGAAGGGACTAACTAAATAGTATAAACTATAGATATGGCCTAAAAAGGTCTAGGAAGCCTTTTAGGAACTACGCGTAAAGTTTATAGAAGCTCTTATAAGCTTGTAGTGTAAAGAATTAAATAAGCGACTTAATTCTAAATCTATGGAAATCAAGTGAACTAAATACATGAAAGTAGACCCCGAACTCCAAAGTCTATGACTTAATATTTAACCATATCTAAGACATACGAGGGTAGGGTTAATCCTGTCTCGGAGCCTCTCAGGCGACAATCTTATATCTTAGCGCAGTGCTAGTAAACTATTATATACTCCCCTAGATTTAACGGTGTAGTTAAAGCTGTAGAAAATAAAATAAAGGTAAAAACTATACCAAAAATTAGGAATTTAGATACAATTTTAAAGTTGCAAAGGGTAGGGCAATGGTGCTATACGCTTAACGTTAAATTCGGTTTAATCCTTCTGGTAGGATAAAGTCGGCAGAAAGTTTAGCCGAGATTTTGTTAGCATGTGGAGCTGTATCTAACGGTTCTGGTGAACTGCTTAGTTAAATCGGAATTGCTTTAATTGTATCTAAGATATTGTCTTGAAGCCCTTTTGGTGAGGTGTTTGATTCTGGTAAATCTGAAGATACCGTTCTGCTGGGAGTCGGTAACTGTTTAATATCTTTTGTAGGAGGTTCTTGTCGAACGGACAATTAGGTATGAGAACTCTGTTTATTAAAGAGGGCTCTAGAAGCTCTCTATATACATAAAATAGGTGGCATAAGAATGACGACGTAGTCGTCATTCGGTAATGGAAACAGGTATTGAGACATTTGATGAGACATTCGATGAGACATACGAGGTAAGTAGCGGGGTATTGAGACATAGGGTTCTAGACTTGAAGCCAGTACTAAGATGGTGGTAAGGGAATCCGATCCAGTTCGACAGTTCTACTAAATCGTTTGATTCAGGTGTGGTGTTTTGATCTGCATTTAAGGCAGTCGTTTGATCTGTGCTCGAGGTAGATCCTTTTGATCTGTGCTTGGGGTAGACGCTCGGGGTAGTCATTTGATCTGTAGTTGAGGTGGAACTCGAGGTAGTCATTTGATCTGTAACTGAGGAGACGCTTGGGGCAGCATTTGAGCTGTAACCGAGGATGACGCTCGGGGTGGAACCCGAGGTAGATGTTTGAACCTGGTCAAGCGACAGTGTCGTCGTTTGATATGGTGAGGCTTTGGATGAAGCCGTCGATTGTGTCGCATGTAGTGCTTCTAGTGAGGCTCTGGATGAAGCCGTCGTATTTAGTTGAGTCTCTCGTTGGAAGTGGGTGTATCTACAGCTCTCTCTTAGGTGCTTATGGAGTTCATTTCCTGATTCGAATTGCTTCTTGCATCTTTGACAGGTTGTCTTCTTTGCACGGGCTGCCGGCTGCGCTGTATTCGATGACTCTGGTGACGTCGTAGACGTCGTATTTGGTGACGTTGCGGTCATTGCAACTGGTGCCGATGTAGGCGGATCTGGTGACAACATAGTTGTCGTATTTAGTGCCGTTGTAGGCTGGTATCTCTTGGAGGTTAAGAATATTGATTGGGTTGAATTTAGGGAATTTGTAGGCTCTCTGTGCATTAGTGCCTAGTGGCCCCCTAGTCGTTTCGCATAGCAGACTGTTTCGCCAGTTGCTAGACGGTATAGCATATTTCGTCCTAAGTCAAAATGGATATTGTTATTAGTAGCTCTTAAGAGTGCTATAATATTTATAAATATGGTGGGTACTAGTGCTATATAGGATAGCTTTATTTTTAACTTCCTAGTAGGTGTATTAATAGTAATGGTTACTATTCCGTAGGCTTAAATCTTTTTAAAATTTCCGCCAGTAATTAGGTAGTTATCTTCTGCTACTAAGTAGGAAAATATAAAGTCTTCTTTATTATTTCAGACATGGGTATTTGCTCTAGGGTTAAGTATCTAGGTATTCTGGAGTTTAAACGGAATTTGACTAGTGCTAAACGCGGCAGTATTGCAGGTCGGTGTTGTAGAATCTAGGCTGGTTTTAGAATTAAAATTAATTATTCCTATGTTCTTTACTTCTAGTTCTTCTTTTTAAATCCATTTAATTATAGGGTTGACCCAAGGTATAGATAAGATTATTTTATTTATTTTCTTTTAAATGTCTGCCCTTAGTCTCCATCCTTAAGGGCACTTATGCTTAACAATATAGTAACAGTCGTTATATTGGTGTATAAGGCCGCATATATATTCTTTATACCACCGTAAATTTGAATTTAAGTTGCTATAGGAATTAGAATTACCATTAAGGTCTAGATTGGAATTGGAATTTAGGTTGCCTTAACGGGTTGCAAATGCAGAGTTGTTAGCAGTTGAGGTAGAAGAAGAAGAAGAAGCTATTTATTACATGTAGTAGTGCTCCTTAAATTCTTTAATGAGATTAATAATAGATAGGGCGTCTTTATCCTTCCGTTCTTTATAAATAAAATCTACTTCTAGTACTCCTATAAAACTAGAAGAGATAAGTTTAATAGCTTAAATAAAGTTATAGTATAGCCTAAATCCTCATATGTCTGGTAGCTATAATTACTTAGTAAGCTTATAAATAGTCCGCCAGCTATTTAACCATTTATTAATACTCTAATTTTAATTATAGGCTTTAAGAGCCGTGTATTAATTAAGGGCGTTATACTTTTAACCTAAGGTAGTAGGGGCTAATATAGTCTTTAATACTTAAAGCCGTTTATATACCGTTTTAAGGCTATTAATAAGAGGAAGGTGGTCTACTAATATAGTGCGAACGATATAACTGCTAATATCGCTTATAGCTTGCTCTTGCTTCTAGTATATGCGGAGGTCGTCTTTATATTCTGCGTAGAGTTAATTATAGGCAATAAGTTAGTTTGGATCTAGCTTAGCTATTAATATATATAACAGTTCACCAGCACTACGCTGAGACACAAGATCGTCGCCTAAAAGGCTCCGAGACATAATTGACGCTACCCTCGTATGTCTCGGATACGGTTAAATATTAAGTCATAGACTTTGGAGTTCGGGGTCTACTTTCATGTATTTAGTTCACTTAATTTCCATAGATTTAGAATTAAGTCGCTCATTCAATTCTCCTATACTGCAAGCTTACAGTTATAAGTCCGGATCGCACTACCTGCTAAACCAATCAATTTACTACCTTATTTACGAAGTCACTACTTCTACCACCCTTGCAAGTGTCTTGAGCTTCTTCACCTACTAAACGAACGGACGGTCAAACCTAACCGACGAACGTACCCAACTAACAAATAAAAAAAAAAACGTCAAAATAAGGTTTCGCCAAAACGCTAACCTAGGACCCTACTTGACCTGTTAAAATTCTAAAAATAACAACCAATACAGACGGACCTTATTTAAAATTCAACCTTATCCTTAAAAAGCCATCTAATTAAATGCAATGGTTCTTTATTATTTAAGATACTGCTAAAACAAACAACGTATGGTAGTATATCGACCTATTAAAGAAGAAAGACAAGCTTCTAAAGCTGCAGTTACCCAGTTAACCTACACTAAGAGACGTGCTTCCTACTGCTATACTAATAGCTAAGCTAGATCCAAACCAACTCATCGCCTATAATTAACTCTACACGGAATATAAGGATAATATCCGCGTACACTAGAAACAAGAGCAAGCTATAAACGATATTAGCAATTATATCGTCTATATAACGTTAGTAGCCTACCTCCCTCTTATTAAAGACCTTAAAACGGTATATAAACGCCTTTAAGAGTTAAAGACTGTACTTACCCCTACCACCTTAGGTCAAAAGCGCGACGTCCTTAATTAATACACGGCTCTTAAAGCCTATAACAAAAAGCAGAGCATTAAAAAATAGTTAAATAGCTAGAGGAGCGTCTATAAGCCGGCAAAGGAATTAGAGCTTCTAGACGTATAGGGATTTAGGCCCCACTACGATTTTATATAAGCTATTAAAGCTATCTCTTCTAGTTTTATAGGAGCACTAGAAGTAGACCTAATTAGGAAAGAACGAAAAGATGAAAAAGCCCTATCTATTATCGACCTCATTAAGAAATTCAAGGAGCATTACCGTATGTAGCAAGCATTGTCTACCTCAACTGCCAATAACTCTGTATTTATAACCCTTTAAAACAATTCCAATTCCAATTTAGACTCTAATAGCAATTCCAATTTTAACAGCAATTTAAATTTAAATTTAAGATGGAACAAGGAATGCATATACGGTATTATATATTGGTTTAACAACTGCTATTACATTGCTAAGCATAAGCGCCTTTAAGGATGGAGACCAAGGGTAGATATCCAGAAGAAAGTAGATAAAGCTATCTTATCTATACCTTGAATTAAACGTATTATTAACTAAATCTAAAAAAGAGAATAGGAAGCAAAGGAGAACAATTAAAACATAGAATCTATAATTAATTTTAATTCTAAAACCCTACCTTCTACCAAACTAACTAGCTATACTGCCGTGTTTAGTACTGGTTAAACTCCTTTTAAACCCTAGAATACCTAGATACTTAACCCTAGCGTAGATACCCACGTCTATAATAATAAAGAAGACTTTACCTTCTTATACCTAGTAGTAGAAGATAACTACCTAATTACTAGTAGAAAATTTAAGAAAATTTAAGCCTATAGAATAGTAACTATTACTATTAATATACCTACTAGGAAGTTAAAAATGAAGCTATCCTATATAGCACTAGTACCTACTATATTTATAAATATTATAGCACTCTTAAGAGCTACTAATAATGATATCCATTTTAACTTAAGACGAAACTTGCTATACTGTTTAGCAACTAGCGAAATAGTATACTATGCGAAACAATTAGGGGGCCACTAGGCACTAATGCATAGAGAGCCTACAAGTACCCTAGATTTGACTTAATCGACCTTCTTAATAGGAAGATTTTAGCTAAGCTAAATGGCCTATAAACTAATCGGAGCCATAGCTATAAGATGGCATAAAATTCTCAGCTATATAGGACCTAATGCTATTACGCAGCTTCCTAAGCACGTTATTGGCGTAAAGCTAACCGAATTTAAAACTAATAAACGAGCACCACTTAAAATCAAATATAAAGTTTGCTTATTAGTAAAGCACACATAGCAGATCTCCTAAAGATAAGAATATGAATTTTCAGCCAATTAACCATTTAAATGGCTAGGATTTAATATTATCTACCTTAAAGTACTAGGATATAACAGCAATAGATATATTATATATTTCTACTATATATATTCTAAATTTAATTTTATATATACCGCTAAAAATAGAAATAAAGCTACTATCCTACCTACTATTTATAAGACTTACCGTTTAATTAAAATACAATTTTACTAAAATATTACCTTCTTCTGGAGTAATAATAAATAAGTATTTAGATAAATAGAAGACACCCTAGAGATATAGTGTGACGGTGCTGGAGCTTGTTACCTGCTACATTGCCGTTTCCTAGGCAATTTGCTAAATTCTGCTAAATTCTACCAAATTCTGCCAAGTTGCTATTGGCTTGCTTACTACTAGCGCCTTGACGACCCCTTTGTATCTTGCCAGTCTCTACTAGTCTTCTTCTTCTCCTTAGCTTAGTATTCTTATATAGTAGTAATCTACAAGCTTTGGTTTAGAAGTATTTATATAAGCCCGTTACATTATACTAAGCTCTCTCTATATTGCCTAGGAAGGCCTTAATAATATCCCACCCTAAAAGAAGACCTTTGTCTACAATAACGCGTTAACGCGTTATACTTAGACATTAAAAAACTTATACTACTACGCCTAAGAAGGCCCTAACAATATCCTACTTTATAGGCCAGACTGTACTTAACCTACACACCCAGAATTAAACCTGAATTATACAATTCTAACAAACCTTAGGAAGCCGACGATGGCACCTAAAGCGAGCTTATCTAAAAGACCTGCCTCTACCTAAGAGGAATATAAGATCCAGTTAGGATTAGAAATTAAAGATAATAACAACGTTATAAATATACATAAGTAGATTTGTGCCCTTGCAGCCAACTAGAAGGTTAATTGTCTTTAAGCCTAAAGCATATAAGAGACTCTAAAGGAGATCCTAGAAAGCCTTACTGCCTTATAAAATAGCCCAGCCTCCCCTTTACAAAGCTCCAGTTAACCTATTTACTTAACTAAATGCGATATACTAGAGAGTATAGATACAATAACGAAGTAATTAAAGTCCATTAAGCTCTCTAACCCCCTACTATTATTAGATAGTATAGACCTGACCTTTAAGAATTAGAGGATCTAAGTATAAGGAAAGCTCTGTGTTAACTATAACCATTTCCCCTCTAAAAAAGCTAAAATACTCTACCTCTTTAGTTGAACTATTAGGGATACCTAGCGATACCTCTAGGCCAAGTTTAAGGATAAGTTACCTATTTGGTTTATATCTGTTAACGAGATAATATAGCATCTGGCTGCTATCTATATTAATCCAAATAAAGTATGAGATGCCTATTATAACTATAACCGCCTAATAATAAAATTGAACTAATCCTTTGCCAAGTTCTAGACCTAATTTTTACACCTAGCAGGCGAAGGCTAGGTTCCCCCTAAGAACTACTGTTTAGACTTATATAATAAGCTAACAGTCCAACTATAAGAGAGGATTGTGGTAGCCTTAGACGACCTACCAACCTACTAAAAACTTACAGCCTAATGTTTGTTACTGGATTTAGAACTAAAATAAATTAATACTTATTCTAACCAACTAAAAAAGCCATATAGCAACTAGAACCTATCTGCTATATTAACTAGAGCTAGTATTGGAAGATAAACCATAACTACCCTTACACTAAAAGCAGCCACAACTACTTACCCACGAGCCTCGTCTAAATCGCTACGTATTATACCTATAGCTAATGCTCGTCACAATACCCTAATTAACCCTGCTATAGTCACGTGCTTTAATTACGGAAAGGATAGTTACTTTACTACGTCCTGCCAAGAGCTAAAGGATATAGGTAATATTAAGGAGATAGACAAAGAAGAAATATCTAATAAGTTAGAAAAAGAGGAACCCTAGGGAAAGACTCCCCCCTAGGGTATCCTATTAATCTTAAAGAGATTAATCTAAGTTAGCTAATAGGTGGAAAATACTTTATAGTTCTATATATAGTATCTTAAAATAGATATAGAGTTAATATAACTACCCTTATTAACACTAGAGTAAATGGCTTTGCCTTTATAAATACTACTTATATAAATAACGTTGCTAAGTTCTTAAATATAAATGCTACCTGATTAGAAAAGCCTATTTAAGTAAAAGGTTATAACGGCTAAGCTGGTAAGCTGGTTACCCATATCTTAAAGCTATATATTGCCATTAATAGACAACGCCAGTTTGGTATCTCCTTCTATATTCTAGACCTAGGGTCCTATAATATAATCCTTGGCCAAAAATAGATATCCTACTTTAATATTTATCTAAACGTTTAATAAAGACAGTTTATTTAGCTAAAGAATAGATTAAAGTTACCTTCCTTTATTAGAGAAATCCGTACTAACTATAAGATATTAGCCGCGAAGGCCGACCCTATCTACTAGTAGGATGTTAGGGACTGCGACCTAGCTTTTGCTTAAGAAGATGCCCGCTATAAGGCCGGTAAGAACCCTATACTAATAAAGATACTCCCCTAAAGGACTGCAGTTAAGGAGGACTCTACTTATAGAAGTAAAATAGACAGTAATATAGACAACTTCTAAATTACGGAGATCTAACTAATAGGGAAGAGGATATACTAATAGGACGTAGAGGATAACCTTTAGAAGATACAACAAGAGCTAAAAGGAGTAAAGATAATACTAATACGCTAAAAGCCCCTAAGGCCGCGGACACCCCTACTATTACACAACCCCCCTATAGTAGATATCGCGGCAATTAGTGCTATAGGTTTCCACTTTAATATATATTAGAAGGACAATAAGGTCTTTATAACTAGCTTATATAAAATTAACCGGATTATTAACAAGAAAAAAGAAGGGCTAGTAGAGGAAACTAATAAGGAGCTAGTTAAGCGCCTCCTCCCTATATACCTCTTAGACTATAGAGACGCATTCTTAAAAGCAGTCTTAGATATACTGCCCCCTTACTAGATCTATAATTATAAGATTTAACTAGTGTAACGGAACCTTATAGCTTAGACTACAGTAGGTTCTATTATTAGGCTAGGTATATAGGTATAAACAAAATCAACAACGTAATAATAACTGGTGGAGTAGTTGCCCAATAGATTAACTCCAATTATATTCTAAGATTCACTACAAGGAGAGAACTATCTACGGTAGGGACTAAGGTCCTTTAAATACACAACCGTACTCCTAAGAAATCCTCTTTTATACGTAAGGTACGTGTTATATATATTATACATAGACGTACACTACGTACACCTCGTATACTGCGTACAATATTATGTGACTCGCTTACCATTTCTCGTTACATGGTTCCACCGGATCCATTCTAGACCATACCTATATTAACCAACTAGCTTCCTGCGACTCTTCTCTAAGTAGTTATAATATTATACTTAAAGCGTCTATAACACTATCTCCCTCCTTTTTATCTTTGTCCTTAAAGATTCCTAACATCTCTAAGTTATCCACTAGAGGTATAATGTCCGTTTAATTAGTCTGGTTAATATCCTTGCTTATTATACCTAAAGCTTCTTCTTCTTTATAAGCGTAACGTTATGCTCGCACTATAGCTGCCATACTGTCGCTTAGTGAGATAATATTGTCTCTATATTCTCATTATGCCAAAGAGGGGTTGGTTTATATTGCGCTAGTAAGTCCTTTATCTAGACAACCTTCCTTTTACTTAGAGTGTATTAAAGCAAACGTTTAATCGTCCTGTGATATTTGCTCTGTCTTTAACGCTAAGTATACGTGTCCTATAACTCTTAACAGTCTTTGAGTTCCCTAAGTAACTTATTATAGGGTCTCGTGTTTAATCTGCCGCTGTAAAGCTTAATAGTAAGCTCTTAAGCGCCTTAGATAAGCTTTATTATTCACAGGAAGTAGAGTAGGAGGCTATAACTGCTTAACAGCATGCCCTTAAAGCCTGTCTATTAGCCTCTACCCGTCTTCTTTATTTTGAACGTGTTTGTAAGAAGGTCCGTTCTAAGAAATAGAAACTTGTTTAATAGGGTTTGTCTAAGCTAGGTAATAAAAGGACTAGCTCTCCTTCTGCGAGGGAAACAACTCCAAGTAGCTTAGTAATTGCTCCTCTTAGGTCCCCCTTAGGTGACTTATTTTTTTACAATCCCTCTTTGTTAATGCTGCCTAACCTACTTTCTTTTAATACTCCCATACCTTTTCTATAGCTTTCTTTAGGTTGCCTAGTGGTTTCTAGGTAGTCTTATTATAGCCTATCTACTTTACTTTATACTATGTTTCGTTATCTACCTCCTTGTAACTAATAATCTTTAAAACTTGCTATTTGTCTTTCTTTTGTCCTCTATATATGTCTGCCTTATAGACTAGTGGCTTAATATTCCTATATACTAGCTCTAGCATTGCGATGTATTATATAAGATAGATTTTTATTTTGGCTAGTAGGTTTAACTTATATATAACTAATAAAATTCTTTGCTTAACTTTAAAAGATCCTAGTCTAACGTAGTCCAATTTCTTACTTAGTCATTAACTCTTGAAATTTTTATATAGTAGCTATACTTTATCCCCCTCCTTAAGATCTGGTCCCTTAGATCTCTTAGTATTATAGTACCTTTTTATTTGTTCTTATACTAGTTTAGCTATTTCTTTAAGGTCTGCATAAAGATTTATTAACATCTCCATTCTTTACTTAGCTGTGCTACTTGTCTTTTTTACTTAATGTGGTGATAACAATATTTTTAGCTTATACCCATAATTCGCCTTAAATGGTAATATCCCTATTCCTTCTTATAGTGTTGCATTGTATGTAAACTGTATAACTAGTAATAACGATACCCAATTATTTTATATATAATTAATATAGTGCCTTAGATACTGCTCTAGTGTCTAGTTTAGTCTTTTTGTTTATCCGTCCGTCTGCGGATAATACACTATAGATATTACTACGCGAACTCCTTATTCTGCCAGAAATACTTCCTAAAATACTGCTATAAATCTTGGATCTCTGTCTAATATAATCTTATCTAGTGCTCTATATCTTACAAATACTTCTTTTATATAGATTCTAGCGACATCTTCTACTAATATTTCTTTAGTGCATGCTATAAAGTATCCCTACTTTGTTAGCTTATCCACTATTACTAAAATCACGTTATAATCTTGTCCTATAATAGGATCTCTTAACTTTGGTAACTTAATAATAAAGTCCTATAATATAACCTCCTATAGTCTTCCTAGTGTCTTGATAGGTTATAGCCCTCTATACGGCTTATACCTTGTTGGTTTATTTCTTTAGTAATCTAGATATTCCTTTATAACTTATCTTACTAGTCCCCAGATTCCTTAAATAATATACTCCTCTTAAAGTCTTAATACTAAGCCTATAGCTCTGTTATGTCCTTATGTTATTTCCTTATGGAATTCCTTAACAAATTCTTCTGTAATAGACTTAGGTATATATATTACTTTTCTATTTTTATATTGCTCTAAGTTTGGATCCTCTGCCTATACTTTTTAGATTTTCTGTATCCAATTACTCTCTAGTAATTTATAGATCTGACTTTCCTTAGTTGCTATAATCTTTAAATAATTATACCTAATTAATCCATTTTAATCCTTTCACAATAAAGCTCCTAATAGCTTTTCACTACTCTATAGTTTAGCCTTTCTGCTTAGAGCATCTGCTTGTGCATTATCTGTACCCTTAATATACTAAATTTCGAAATAGTATTCTATAAGCATTTCCGCCTATTTAACCTGTCTTTGGTTAAGTTCCTTTATTATTAGGAATCCTATAAGGTTCTTATAGTCTGTCTTAACTATAAATAGTTTCTCTATGCCTTATAAAAACGCTCTCTATTTCTTAAGTACTATAACTATACCTAACAACTCCTTGTTATAGATGTTATAGTTTAACTCTAGTAGTGTTATCTTCCAACTATAGTATGCCACTAGGTGCTATCCATCTTAATATTTTTATAGGAAGTATGCCCCTAGTGTAAAGTCTAATATATCCATTTCTATAACCGTCTCTAGACCTAGTTGATAGATCTTAAAAACTGGCTCCTAGGTAAACAACTCTTTAATTCTCTTAAACAGTTCTTATTATTCCTTTCCCTATACCTATAGTTCTTCTTTCTTTATTAACCTTATAAATGGCTTAATATCCTATAACCATTGCGCTATAAACCTTCTGCAGTAATTGTAAAACCCTAGGAACAATCTTAACTGCGTAACATTCTCTAGTTCCTGCCAATTCACTATAGCCTTAATCTTCTTTAGATCTATACTAAGTTGGCCTAGTTTAATAATAAATCCAATAAAATCGGTCTTCTAGGTAAAGAACTCGCATTTCTTAATTGCTACTGGCATCTATTCTTCTTATAGTCTTTTTAAGACCTACTTAATATGTTCTCTGTGCTCTTCCTCACTCTCTAAGTAGATAATAATGTCGTTAAGGTATACTATAATAAATTCATCTAGGTGTTCTTCTAACACACTATTAATTCGCTTCTAGAACGTTACTAGTGCATTTATAAGCCTAAACTGTATAACTAATAGCTTATATAGTCTTTCCTTTGACCTAAAGGCTACCTTCTATTTATTGCCTTCCTTAATTCTAATCTAATGGTACGCCTATCTTAGATCTATCTTTATAAAGATCTTTACGTTGCCTATCCTATCTTAGATTTCGCTAATTAAGGGTAAAGGATATCTATCCTTTCTAGTAATGCTGTTTAACTGTCTATAGTCTATACACATTCTAAGTTTTCCGTTTTTCTTTGGGATAAACAATACTAGATATCCTGCTAATAACTATAACGGTCTAATATATCCCTTTTATAAGTTCTCCTAAATAAACTCCTTAAGCGCTACTAACTCTGTTTTAATAAGCTTATAGATTAAAAAGAATTTTAGACTTATTCCCTCTTCTAATTCTATCTTATAGTCCTAAGCTATATACTCTAATAGCTTTTTACTTTCTGGTGACTATAACTTTTTACCATACTTGTGGTATCTCTTTGGTATATAACTTAAGCCTCGCTTAGTCTCTTCGTATATCGCTCCAACTTGGTACTATACCAACTTAGTTTACTATCACACTTTATACTATTATGTATTTTTAATATTAACTTAACCTATAACCTAATTAATCTTTAGATTATACTTCTGTAACTAAGGCATTCCTAGTATCGCCTCATCCTATCCTAATAGTAGGATATTGAAAGACATTCTAACTGGTCTCCCTTTAATAGTTATCTAAATAGGTCCTGTTTTAAGATTAATAATGCCTCCTCTATAGGCTATCTAATCTCCTAAAATTGTTATAAGTGGATATAGGTGTTTCTTTTGTCTATATAGTAACCCCATTCTTTTTACTACCTTTGGTGATATGTGGTTCCTAGTTACTCCATATCTACCAATACTTTAAACTGCTAATCTTGCTATTTAGCTCTTAAATTTAGGTATTATTTTTAAATTCCTTTAAGGGTCTAAGGCTCTAATACTAGTTCCCTTTAGTCTTATACACCTCCCCTTTTCCTAACTGTTAGCTGCTAGATCCTACTTATACTTAGTCTAACTTTAGCCAATACTTAGTTTATTTCTTTTCCTCTATATACTATAGATAAGTGTTCTCTAGGTACTTCTACCACTATTATCTATCTAGGTATTCTTCCATAAGGAATCTTTTTAGTTAAAGTATTAAGTCTCCTTAACCTTGTACTTCTACTAGGTGCCAACTATATATATACTTAGTATTTCTAAACCGCTTTTCCTCTAGTGCCTAATATATCCTTACTAGGTACTTCCGGTTCTTATCTTTAGGTGCTCTATATATATTATATATGTTATCTATATAAGCTATCCATAATAGTATATAATACGCTGCATATTTTAGGTTAACTCTTGGTTTATCTTTATCCTTAAGTTTAAACCTATACCTAGTTAACCTAACCACTGGTATCTCTACTATAGGTACTAAGATTTATTGCTTACTTCTTTAGTCCCTAGATCCCTCTTCTAGATTCCTTAACATTATAATTAATACTCCTTTAATATAACTTATGCGTTTTTCCATAATAGGTTAGTTTTAGACAACTTTTTTGTTTAGCTATATATAAAAGTCTTCCTATTTATTATTATGTCGTTGCCTATACCACTTTCCATATAACTGGTTTAGTGTATATGGTCTATCTGTTAGAAAGTACCTTATTATCACTACATTATAATATCCTTTAGTATGTCTTTCTTTAAACCTAGTTGGAATATCTAGATCCTCTTCTTATTCTAGTTTATCTAACTACTTTACCCTAGGTGTCCCTGCACTTGGCCTATTAGTAATTCTTTATATAGGTGCTCTATTCCTTATATAACCTAGTATAGCTAAACTCTTATCTTGCTTTTGCTCTTACTATATAATAATTCTTGTTCTAAACTTATCCATAGTTTCTTATTTTCTGCGTCTTGCAGCTAGATCTTTATAGTTATCTTGCTTTTTAATCCTAGTATTAACTATTTAATCTTTAGGCTAAATACTACGTTTACCTAGAATTGCTAACGTTCTTATTTGTTTTCTAAACTTATAGTTCTTAAACTTGCGTTCTATACTTATTCGTTTGTTACTAAACTAAGTTACTACCCTTTCCTATTAGTTTTCGTCTGTTGTGGGTCCTTAGGTGTGTCTTATCTTATCTTAAAAATCTTAAGCTTCTTTTATCTCTTCTTAAGAATCTTAAGCCTATGGCCTTTTGCCTTTATTAAGTAATAAGCTAGCACTAGTAGTTATCTACTTACTTAGTTTCTTTTAAACATTGCTCCTATCGTCTTATAAAGCGATGAAAATTATATCCAATAGTGTTATAACATCCATTACTAAACCTCGTTTGGTAATGGTCTTAGTTTCTACTTCTATTTTAACTTCTCTAAGGTCTGCATGCTCCTAGTAAGCTGCCTTTATTACCTTATTATTGGTAAATACTTCGTCTTTATTAAATTTATCGTCCTTAATATCTAATTTATAAGCTAGTTTGCTGGTTCCTTTAAACTTAGATAATAATGGCTTCTATAGCTAATAGCTTACGCCGTACTTAGCGTCCTTATAAATTTGGTATACGTTATTATAATAATACGCAAAACTATTAATTAAACATTCTTTTGTTCCTTACAGTGCACCATCATCCCTCTATATATACGTGCCATCTGCTAGTCTAGTTCCCTTTACCGCGTAGTTACTTTAACCACCTCTATAGTCTCTGGCGAAATAACCCTATTTTCTGTAATTTATATAAGCTCTATCTTTAAACTATCTTTCTTGCTATAGAGTCCGCCTAAATGTCTTCTGCTACTAAGATCCCTAGTTTAGCCTCTACTTCTAGGTCCTTTAATTACTTAATCCTTAACCTCTAGGTTTCTATAGTTTCTTTTCCTATCTTTAGGTTTCTTTGGTACTACTTAGGTCTATTAGCTCTACGCCATTCTATAGTTTTTAACTCTATATCTATTATTGCGTACTCTGCGCCTTATATAACTGTGGAACTCTGTCTTGCCCTCTTTTAGCTTATTCCCTTTGGTAGATTCTATTATTAATCTTTATTAACTGATCTATTAACTCTCTTAGAGTATCCGCATCTTCTATTAGAATAATTGCGTTCTGGACTTTAGCCTTAAGTCCCTATTTATACTATGCTATAAGCGCCCTATTATTCTACTCAACCTATATAGCTAGTATTTAAAACTGTGTTATATACTTAATTACTAAAGTGCGTTGTACTAAGTTCTAAAGCTTTTATTTCGCTGTGGTTATGGCTTCCAGGTCTCTAAATATCTATATTAGTCGCTCTACGAACCCGTTCCAACTGGCAAATATATACCGTATATCTTAGTTAGTAGTTGTCATGCCATTAGCCTATATTTCCGTAAGATACGGCTTAAACTACTTAAGTGCCCTCCCTATTAGGAATAATCCTGCATAGGCTACTTAGTCTAACAATATTGCTAACTTTACTCCTTTCTGTACTACCTTAAAGTGTATTTATGTAAGAAATCCCTTAAGCTTTAACTTCTCTCCTAAAAATTGTTTAATTAAAGGTAACTTAATCTTTACTACTCTAATTCTATTAATACGTTCTTTAAGTATCCTATTATTGTTTTGTAAGTAATTAACTATTTCCTATAACTAACCTTGCGTAACTACTTGAGAATCCCTATTATCTATACTGGTATTACCTGGCCCTGAGGTTGTAGCTTCTGTTAACGCTGTTATAACTAGTGCTGCTCTTAGTAGCATATTATTTGAGTTTGTTTAAATACTATAACCTTAATAGTGAATGTGTAACGGAATCTTGTAGTTTAGACTACAGTAGGTTCTGTTATTAGGCTGGGTATATAGGTATAAACAAAATTAACAATATAATAATAACTAGTGGAGTAGTTGCCTAACAGATTAACTCTAATTGTATTCTAAGATTCACTATAAGGAGAGAACTATCTACGGTAGGGACTGAGGTCCTTTAAATACACAACCATACTCCTAAGAAATCCTCTCTTATACGTAAGGTACGTGTTATATGTATTATACATAGACATACACTGCGTACACCTTGTATACTGCGTACAATATTATGTGACTCGCTTACCATTCCTTGTTATATAGTTCCACCGGATCCATCCTGGACCGTGTCTATATCAACCAACTAGCTTCCTGCGACTCTTCTCTAAGTAGTCGTAACATCGTACTTAAAGCGTCCGTAACAACTAGAGGCCGATAACTCTTTAGGCTATAGCCCCCTTTACTAGTAAACTATAGAGGAACTAAAAGCAACTAAGCAGTACTTAATTAATAACCTCTATAAGGGGTTTATTAAGCTAAGTTAGGCCCCTTTTACTTCCCCTATTCTATTTATAAAGAAACCTAATAAAGGCCTCCGCTTCTGTATTAACTATTAAAAACTAAACGCTATTATTTAGAAAGATCATTACCCTCTCCCCCTAATTAATAAGACCCTTATATATCTAAGCTAAGCTAAAATCTTTACTAAGCTTAATGTCCGCTAGGCTTTCTACCAAATTAGAATAGACCCTGCATTAAAGGATCTAATAATATTCCGCACCCGCTATAGTTCTTATAAATATAAAGTTCTTCCTTTTAGACTAATAAATGGGCTAGCTATGTACCAACGGTATATAAATAATATTCTTTTTAACTACCTTAATAAATTCTGCACAGCTTACCTAGACGACATCCTTATATACTTAGATAATAAACTTAAGCACTAAGTTCATGTTAAAAAGGTCCTAGGGAGGCTGCGGAATATAGGCCTATAAGTTAATATTAAGAAATGTAAATTTGGAGTAAAACGAATAAAGTACCTTAGGTTTATTATTAGTATGGAAGGAATTAAAGTTAACCCTAAGAAGGTAGAGGCGATATGTAACTGGAAACCCCCTTATACTATAAAAGGTATCTAGTCCTTTCTTGGCTTCTGTAATTTCTACTATTAGTTTATCTATAATTATAGGGTTATGGCTAAGCCTCTTATGCAACTAACTAAGAATAATATACCTTTTATTTTTAATAATAGCTATATAGAAGCCTTTAAGTAGTTAAAGAACCAACTTATTTTGTCCCCAATTCTCCATCACTATAACCTAGACCTAAAATTAATGCTGGAAACGGACGCGTCTAACGGAGTAGTAGCAGGTGTTCTCTTACAGCTACACCTAGATGGCGAGTAGTACCCTATTACGTTCTTTTTAAAGATAATAGCCCTAGCTAAGTATAACTATAAGGTGCATAATAAGGAAATGCTAGCTATTGTGCAATTATTATTCTAGTAGCGCACAGAGCTTAGAAGTATAGACTCTCGGATTAAAGTCTATACTAATTATAAAGCCCTTAAGTATTTTATAATAATAAAGCAGCTTACTAGTTAATAGGCCAAGTGGGCTAAAATACTCTTCTAATTCTTCTTTATAATTATATACTGCCCTAGTAGGCAAAAATTTAAAGCTAATACCCTTACCTAAAGAGAACAGGATATGGAACTATAGGATAAGCTAAAGGCTTAGTACCGGATATATGCCCTCCTCTGTCCTAAACAGCTCAACCTATGTATCCTTAAGGAATAAAACTCTAAATAGAATAAGCTAGCGCCTATAGAAGGAGAGATCCTAGATAAACTAATAGGACTAATTAACTGCATCCTAATCACGAACCGCACAGCTAAATCCCTAAAAGCCCTCTATAACTAAGCTATAAAAGGTAACCCTAATTTAGAAATAGAAGACGGACTACTCTTATACTAAGAACGGCTTATAGTTCTAGACGTTAGCAACCTATAAATAGAGCTAATCCGTAAAGCCCACTATTAAGTCTCTATAGCGCACCCTAGTTAAGACAAGACCCACCAACTATTAGCGCCTTGCTACTACTGGTAAGGACTTCTATCTAATATAGAACAATTTATTAGGAATTATTATCCTTATAAACGGGTAAATATCCTTAGGGATTAAACCCCTAGATGGTTATAACCACTACTAGTTCCTAAACGCCCTTAGTAGTATATTATAATAGACTTTAAATTATTCCTAAAGGATAAATATTGCTATGATATAGCCTTTATAGTAGTCAACTGACTAAGTAAGTAAGCTATTTCCCTCCCATATTTTAAGACTATAACTACAAAAGATATAGCCTATATGTATATTAACAACATTTACCAGATCTATGGCGCTCCTAAGTTAATTATCTCTAACTATAGGCCCTAATTTATATCGGACTTCTAGGACAAATTCTGCCGCATACTTAGAATTAATATTAAGCTCTCTACTGTATTCTACCCTTAGACTAATGGCCAAACTAAGATTATAAACTAATACCTTAACCAGTAACTTTAATCCTTTGTTAATTACTACTAGGACACCTGGTTGGAACTACTGCCTATAATAGACTACGCATAGCTTATACTCCCTTATAACAGTATAGGAATGTCGCTATTTAAGTTACTCTATAGATATAAGCCATAAATATCCTTTAATTGGGATAGACCTATAGGACCTATAACGGCCCGCGAACGCCTTAGCTATAAAGAGGCCTAGATATTTGCTAAGAGAATATATAGAGCCTAGGAGACTGCCTAAGCAATTATAAAAAAGGCATAAGAGAAGAAAGAGGCTAACGTAAACCAATATTGTTGCAAGGTAGACTTCCATATAGAAGATAAGGTATAGGTATTAATAAAGAACTGGAAGACCTAGAGGCTAAGCTATAAGCTAGACTACTAAATAGCTGGCCCCTATAAGATCCCTAAGAAAGTAGGGCACTTTTTTAAGGTTAAGCTACTAGAGTTAATAAAGATCCACCCTGTCTTCTCTCTAGACTAACTATGGAAGGCCGCAGACGACCCATTACCTAGATAGTACAACAATCCCCTACTACTAATTTAGATTGCAGAGGACAAAGAATAGGAAATTAAAGAGATCTTAGTAGTTAAGAAGGACCGTAATACCTTAAAATACTATGCGAGCTGAGTAGGTTATAACAAAGATCTAGAATGGTACCCTGTATCCAATTTCAAGTACTCTCCCTATAAGCTACAAGATTTCCACCTAGCCTACCTAGACCTCCCTAAACTACTACGCAAATTAGACAGCTGGATTAAATGCTGGGAAAAGGGGTTAGATAACTATAATAATTTAGACAATAATAAAGAACTTAGACAAAGCCTAAGGGCAGGCTTTTTTAGGAGGGGGAGGGGTGATGTGATGGTGCTGGAGCTTGTCACCTACTACATTGCCGTTTCCTAGGCAATCTGCCAAATTCTGCCAAATTCTGCCAAATTCTGCCAAATTCTGCCAAGTCGCTATTGGCTCGCTTACCACTAGCGCCTTAACAACCCCTTTGTATCTTACCAGTCTCTACCAGTCTTTTTCTTCTCCTTAGCTTAGTATTCTTATATAGTAGCAATCTATAAGCTTTGGTTTAGAAGCATTTATACAAGCCCATTACACATAGTGTATAGACGAAGGCATTACTTTTAAATACTAAGTACATTACACTAAAGAATAAAATAGTGGAGCAGAACGATCTAAACAAACCCTTATAGAATAATTAAAATCTATATAGCTGGAAGCATCCTTACCCCCATCTTTGGGACTAGAAGCTTTCCTTACTACTAGCTATATACTTAATTAAACACTAAATAAGCAACTAGGGTGGAAAACTCTGTATAAAGTCGCCTATAGTAAGCTACTATTACTTATCTATATATATAAATACGGTTGCAAGACCTATACGCTAAATAAATAAGTTAGAAAGGGAGACAAACTAGCTTCTTATGCATTAATTAGACACCTAGTCGGCTATAATTTAATAAATATCTATTAAATTTGGATTCTAAGCCTTTACAAAGTTATTTAAACTAGAGATATTATATTTAATAAGACCTTGTTCTATAACCCTAAGGGTTAGAATATTAACTACCTACTAAGGGAAGCATTGGAAGATACTATCTAGATAATTAGTCTACTAGAACCTCTCTATAAGGATAAATCTAAAGATAAATCTATTTTATATAGACCTACCTTAAATATAGATTAAATAACTATATTAAGCGACTTAGCAGAGCTTCCTATAAAGGATATTAAATAGCTACTAACTTCTAGCAGAATGGTATCTCCAGATTTATTAGAAACAAATACCATACTAGAAGGACTTTAAGATAATATCTTAGATATAATTGAAACAGGTTCTACCCAGTTAAGTAGTTTACCAAAACTATTAAATATAGCTCCATAAGCTAATAAGGTCTTAGCTAATCCTTCTACTAACCTTATCCTACCAGAAGGTTCCAAACGAATTTAACGTCAAGTATATGCAATAGCACTAGCCAATCTATCTACCCTATTTAGTTACTATATTGGCTTTGCCACAGAACTAGTAAAGGACGTTAACTGAACTAGATCTTCATTTCTATATTAGGGCAATCTTCCTCCTAAACTAAGGAACCTTAAAGAGCTAAGAAAGCACCCTTTGACTACCGGCTTTTAAAAGGCCATAGAAAAAGAATACAATGACCTGAAACACTAAGGGATATTTAAGACTGTACTAAAAGAAGAAGTATATAATAAGCAGATCCTTCTACTAAAATAGGTCTTTAAATATAAGTTTGACAGCAACAGCTACCTTTAAAAGCTAAAAGCTTAACTATACGTCTATAGAGACCTATAGATTACCAAAGAAGAGACCTATACAGTAACCCTAGCTGCTTAAATATTCCGTGCCCTTATGGCTATAGCAGCCGCATTTAACTTGGAGATTTAATAGTATAACGCTATAAACACATTTATAAATGCAAGACTAGATAAGCTAGTCTACTATTACTGCCTAGAAGGCTTTAATTAAAATGGATATATCCTAAAGCTACTTATAGCGCTATATAGATTAAAAGTCTTACTACTACTTTAGTATAAAGAGCTTACTAGTTTATTAGCCAAATTTGGATTAAAGTCTATCTTAGGTACTAACTGTCTTTACACTAATAGACGACTTATTATCTTCTTCTATGTAGACAATATTGCCGTTCTATATGCTAAAAAGGACCTTTAAAGACTAGAAGAATTTAAAGCTAAACTTCTATATTAATACAAGATCCGTGCACTAGGAGATCTATAGTGGTTCCTAGAAATCTAAATCAAATAAGATTAACTAAGTAGAAAGCTCTGGCTCTGCCAAGACTTCTATATTAAAAAGATAGCTAATTAATTTAATATTTAACTAGGAAGATTTCCTAAGTTACTACTTCCTGCTAAAGAACTAATTCCGTCTAACTAGTAGACAAACCCTTAAAGAACACTATCCTATTAGCAATGAGTTGGCTCCCTTACGTACCTTGCTGTATTTAAAAGACCTAATATTATAAAGATATATTCTAAGCTAGCTGAATTCCTTATTAATCCAAATTAAAAGTATCTTAATGCATTAAATTAAGCCATCGCCTATTGCCTTAGAACAAAATCTACAGCTATTAAATACTTTAGCGAAGTATTTAGAGCATATATCTACTTTAGAAACCCTAAATGAGGAGACGTTACCTTTTACGGAGCATCTAACGCAGCATTTATAGACTATAAAGAGACTAGACGGAGCTTTTAAGGATACCTATTTATCCTATTTAGAGGACTGATTGATTAAAAGGCAACCCTATAAAGATTAGTAACTTGCTTAACTACTAAAGCGGAGCTTCTCTCCCTATTTACTACCACTATTAAAATTATCTGGCGACAGCGTTTTTTTAAGGCAATCGGTCTTAATTTAGAATGTAATTTTACCCTACTATGCGATAATATTTAGACTATATAACTCCTAAGACAGGATACACCAAAGTTTAACACCAAGCTATGACATATTAACGTCTATTAGCACTAGCTTAGATAGAAAGTCCAAGACAAAAAGATTGACGTATAATAGGTCCCTATAGACAAGATGCCTGCTAATAGTCTTACTAAGATCCTACCCTATTAAAGGCATGAGGCATAGGTAAAGCAATTAAATTTGGTGGATATTTGACATTAGATCACTACTACAACTAATAAAGACTCCTAAGTATCACCCTATACTACTCCTAAAGTTATATCTAAATTTCCTATTTCGGTATAGCTTTTATCTTCGTTTTATTTTCTATAGCTTTAACTACACCGTTAAATCTAAGGGGGTGTGTAATAGTTCACTAGCACTACACTAAAATATAAGATCGTCGCCTAAAAGGCTCCAAGACATAATTGACACTACCCTTATATGTCTTAGATATGGTTAAATATTAAGTTATAGACTTCAGAGTTTGGGGTCTACTTTTATGTATTTAGTTTACTTGATTTCCATAGATTTAGAATTAAGTCGCTTATTTAATTCTCCTACACTGCAAGCTTATAATATAGCTATAGAAAGCACGTCTCTTGGTGTAGACTAACTAGGTAATTCCAGCTTTGGAAGCTTATCTTTTTTCTTTAATAGGTTAATATACTGCTATACCTTATTAGTTTTAGCAGTATCTTAGATAATAAAGAACTATTAAAACCAATTAGATGGCTAGCTAAAGATAATATTAATTTTTGATTCGCTCGCGGTTGTTATTTTAAAAAATTTAACTAATTAAGTAGGGTCCTAGGTTAGCATCTTGACGAAACCTTATTTTAACGTTTTTTAATTTATTAGTTTATTTATCGGTCGGGTTTAATTATCTATTTAACTGGTAGTGATAGAGGTTGTCTATAGCGTAATAGCTATAGACTAGTTGCGGTAGAGGGCGTCTATAGCGTAATGGCTATAGATTGGTTTTGGTATATAAAGAAGCTCAAGACACTTGCAAAGGTGGTAGAAGTAGTGACTTCTTAAGGTTGCTTAGCAGGTAGTGCGATCCAGGCTTATAACTGTAAGCTAGCAGTGTAAAGAATTAAATAAGCGACTTAATTCTAAATATATAAAAGTAGACCCCAAACTCTAAAGTCTATAACTTAATATTTGACTATATCTGAGATATACAAGGGCAGGGTCGATTTTGTCTTGGAGCCTCTTAGGCGACGATCTTGTGTCTTAGCGCAGTGCTAGTAAACTGTTACAGCTCTACTACTACGGCATTTTAACCTAGATTAGCCACTAATAATAGTTACTAATATATTAAATTTTGCCCTTATTAGTATCCTACTATAACCTAATAGGCATCTAGATGCTACCTAGCTCCACTAGAGACCGGTAGCATTCTATAGCAGAAAATTCTAGGGGCCTAAAGTTAGGTATTATACTTATAATAAGGAACTGCTAGCTATAGTTAACTACTTTAAATAGTGGTAATACTACCTTAAGTATATAAGCTATACCACTTATATACTCTTAAATTATTATAATTTATATTACTTTATAACTATAAAGGAGCTTATACTTTAATAAGCTAGATAGGTAGAGGAGCTTACGCGATTTAATTTTAAGATTAAATACAAGCTAGGGGAAAATAACCCTACTAATAGACTGTTATAACGGCTAGACTATACTAAAGGCTTTAAACAGGAGAAGGAAAATAAATAATAGATATCTTACTCCCTATATTATAGAACAAGCTCTAGGTATAGGATGCTTAAGCACCTATAACTTTAAGCACTAAGTCTTAGGTAGTATAAACCCTATTAGCTTCTACTAACGTTTTAGCTAGTACCTAGTCCGTTACTAATAAGGGTCTAAATATACCTAGATAAGACGTCCCTAATATACTCTTGGAACCTAGTAATATATTACCTTTAATTACTAAGCTATCCCCTTAAACTAAAAGTAAAGCTATAGAGCAATTGGAACCTAGAGCCCTATAATAACTAAAGGACTTTAACCTTATAGCGGCCTTCTTAACGTATACGTACTAGAGAGTTATAAGATTTATAATACTATCTAGTTGTATACTTAGAGCAGTATAAGATAAAATAGCTTTTACCTAAGAACCATCTAAAAGGTTAATAGATCTTATCTATAAGGTATAATAGAGGGACGTCTCCTATGCTATCTTTAATACAAAAGTAGACTAGAAATATAATAGAAAAAAAGCTACTAGGCGCTACTATTAGGAAATAGACCTAATGGACCTACTGTATAGATATAGTAAGGTTTAGGTGCCATAAGAAGTAAATCTACGATAGAAGATTCTTATAAAGAACTATAATAACCCTCTAGGCGGCTACTATAGTTAAGCTAAAATAGTGGAATTACTTTAACATAAATACTATTAGCTAATGCTTAATTAGGAAATAAAGGAGTATATTAGCTACTATAAGAAGTATTAAGTATATAAAATCTAAAGGCATAAGCTATGGGGTTTACTTAAATTGGTTCCTCTAACTAGTAAACTATAGCGATATTACGCTATAGATTTTATTACGGATCTTCCGCTATTAAAAGATAAGCAAGGACAAATATATAATTTAGTCCTTATACTTATTAATAGGGTTTTAAAGTATGTCTAATACCTTCCTATTAATAAGACGATTAATATATAAGCACTTGCAAACCTAATTAAGGAGAAATGCTTTTTTAAAGTAGATGAACTATACTTTATTATTATTAATAGGGGCAGCGTCTTTATAAGCCAGTACTAGTTAGATCTATACTTTTATTTAAAGATAGACTACTATTATAATATAGCTTTCTATTTATAAACGGATAGGTAAATAAAACGCCAGAACTAGGAACTAAAGTCTTACTTATAAATATATTTAAACTACTAGCAAGACAATTAGTATAAGCTACTTCTGTACATAGAGTACGCTTATAATTTAAAGTAATATATATTATATAAGTATACACCAATTTAGAATACCTATGGCGTCTAACTATCTAGGTTTAATAGTATACCTAGTAATTACTAGCCAAGGCCGTATAATTAATTATAGGATCCTATTAGGAAGTCTAAGGATATCTACTGGAGAGTATAAGGATACCTCTAGGAATAGAAGGAGTAATAAAAGTATGTAAAGTAGAGCCTATAAGATGCCCAAGAGCAGTAGAGACTTTAGTATAACTATAAATACTAGGATAAGTATTTTAGAGTAGGCGATAAAGTTCTATTATGTTTAATAAATATTAAGACCTATTAACTATTAAAAAGCTTAATATAAGATACCTAGGTCTCTTCTAAATTAAGAAATAAATTAGCAAGCTAGCCTACTATCTCTAGCTACCCCTATCTATGGCCTATATATATCTAGTATTTTATATAAATCCACTAAAGCTATAGTATAGACTGTAAGCTTTTGCAGTATGAGGGAATTAAATAAACGACTTAATTGTAAAATGTAGCTCTAGAGCCTTTTTATATATATAAGGAAGGTATAGAAATAAATAAAAGGGGAGACTAAGATGTAACTAAAATAGCGTAATACGTAAGTGATATGTAAGCAATACGTAGGTAAAACAGTGGTAGTTTGACAAGGTACCATAGTCGGTTATACACCCCCCTAGATTTGACGGTGTAGTTAAAACTATAGAAAAAATAAAGGTCCAAACTATACCAAAATAGGAAATTTAGATATAATTTTAAAGTAGTAAAGGGTAGAGCAATGTTGCTATACGCTTGACGTTGAATTAATTTTGATCCTTTTGGTATAATAAGGTCGGCAGAAGGTTTGACCGAGATTTTGTTAGCATATAGAGCCGTATTAGTAGCTCTATTGGATAGTTCTAGTAAACTGCTTAGTTAAATTAGAATTACTTTAATTATATCCAAGATATTGTCTTAAAGTCCTTTTAGTAAGGTGTTTATTTTGGGTAGATCTGGAGATACCGTTTTACTAGGAGTTGGTAACTATTTAATGTCCCTTATAGGAGGTTCTACTAAATTGTTTAATTTAGGTATAGTGTTTTAGTCTGCATTTAAGGCAGTTGTTTAATCTATACTTAAGGTAGATCCTTTTAATCTATGCTTGGGGTAGACGCTTAGGGTAGTTATTTAATTTGTAACTAAGGAGACGCTTAGGGTGGAATCCGAGGTAGATATTTATATTTGGTTAAGTAACAGTGTCGTTATTTAATATGGTGAGGCTTTGGATATAGCTATTAATTATATCGCACGTAATGCTTTTGGTGAGACTCTGGATAAAGCTGTTATATTTAGTTAAGTCTCTTGTTGTTGTTGGGTATATATATAGCTCTCTCTTAGGTGCTTATAGAGTTTATTTCCTAATTTAAATTGTTTCTTATATTTTTAATAGGTTGTCTTCTTTGCACGGGCTACTGGCTGCGCTATATTTAATAACTCTAGTAACGTTATAGACATTATATTTGGTAACGTTGCGGTCGTTATAACTAGTGCCAATGTAGGCGGATCTGGTGCTAATATAGGCAGATCTAGTAACAATAAAGTTGTTATATTTGGTAACGTTGCGGTTATTATAACTGGTGTTAATATAGGCTGGTATCTCTTAGAGGTTAAGAATATTAACTAAGTTAAATCTAGGGTACTCGTAGGCTCTCTATACATTAGTGCCTAGTAGCCCCCTAGTCGTTTTGTATAGTAGACTATTTTGCCAGTTACTAGATAGTATAGCATATCTCGTCCTAAGTTAAAATAGATATTGTTATTAATAGCTCTTAAAAGTGCTACAATATTTATAAATATGGTGGGTACTAGTACTATATGGGATAGCTTCATTTTTAACTTCCTAGTATGTGTATTAATAGTAATAGTTACTATTCTATAGGCTTAAATTTTTTTAAAATTTCCGCTAGTAATTAGGTAGTTGTCTTTTGCTACTAAGTAGGAGAATGTAAAGTCTTCTTTATTGTTGTAAATATAGGTATCTATGCTAGGGTTAAGTATTTAGGTATTATAGAGTTTAAATAGAGTTTAAATAGTGCTAAATGCGGCAGTATTATAGGTTGATGGTGTAGAATTTGGGCTGGTTTTAGAATTAAAATTAATTATAGATTCTGTATTCTTCTAATTACTCTCCTTTACTTCCTATTCTTCTTTTTAAATCTATTTAATTATAGGTTTAACCTAAGGTATAGATAAGGTTATTTTATCTATTTTTTTTTTAGATGTTTGCCCTTAGTCTCCATCCTTAAGGGCGCTTGTGCTTAATAATGTAGTAATAGTTATTATATTAATGTACGAGGCTGTATATACATTCTTTGTGCTATCTTGAACTTAAACTTAAATTGCTATTAGGGTCTAGATTGGAATTGGAATTGGAATTTAAGTTGCCTTAACAGATTGCAAATGTAGAGTTATTAGCAGTGGAGGTAGAAGATAATACTATTTGATATATATAGTAGTGCTCCTTAAATTCCTTAATAAGGTTAATAATAGATAGGGCCTTTTTATCCTTCCGTTCTTTTTTAATAAGGTCTACTTTTAGTACTTCTATAAAACTAGAAGAGATAGGTTTAATGGCTTATATAAAGTCGTAGTATAGTCTAAATCCCTAAACGTCTAGTAGCTCTAATTGTTCTACTAGCTTATAGATATTCCGCCAGTTATTTAGCCATTTATCAATGCTCTGTTTTTTATTATAGGCTTTAAGAGCTATATATTAATTAAGGACGTTATACTTTTAACCTAAGGTAGTAGGGGCAAGTGCTTTCTTAAGTGTTTAAAGCCGTTTATGTACTATATTAAGGCTGTTAATAAGTGGAAGGTAGGCCACTAATATTATACAAATAATATAGTTGCTAATATCGCTGATAACCTGTTCTCGCTTCTAGTGTATATAGAGGTCGTCCTTATACTTTACATAGATTTGGTTATATGTGGTAAGCTAGGTTTAATCTAGCTATGCTATTAATATAGCTGTAGGAATTACGTCCATAGGTATAAGTTACTTTGGTAGTTCTAAGCTTAAAAGCTCGTCTTTCTTCTTTAATAGGTCGATATACTGCTATACCTTATTAGTTTTGGTAGTATCTTAAATAATAAAAAACCATTATATCTAATTAAATAGCTGGTTAAGGATAACGTTAATTTTTAATTCGCTTGTAGTTGTTATTTTTAGAAATTTAACAGGTTAGGTAGGGTCTAGGTTAGCGTCTTAGCGAAACCTTATTTTAACGATTTAATTCGTTAGTTTGTTTATTTATTAGAGTTAATTATTTATTTAACTAGTAGTGACAGAGGTCATCTATAGCGTAATAGCTATAAACTAGTTGTAGTAGAGGACATCTATAGCGTAATAGCTATAGACTAGTTTTGGTATTTAAAGAAGCTTAAGACACTTACAAAGGTAGTAGAAGTAGTAACTTCTTAAATAAGGTAATAGATTAATTACTTAACAAATAGTATAATCCGGGCTTATAACTATAAGCTTTTACAGTATAAGGGAATTAAGTAAACGACTTAATTATAAAATATAGTGATAATGGCTCTGGTAGAGTCCTCCATATAGGTTTCCTACTTATATAAGCAGACTTCCTTTATTCCACTTTTAGTCGGTCTCTATAATAGTTGCTTTGGTTTCTGTATAATATAGGCCTATATTAAGGCCTATATTTCTTATAGTTAGATTTTATAGATATATTTATTTATTCCTATCGGGAACGAGGCATATTGCCGTCACGTATTAATATAGCCCTAGCGTAGTAAGGAACCTTAAGTTCCTCACCCCTTTCCTCATTCCTATTAACAAGAAGAACAACCATCATACTATCTACAAACCATAGCTACGTGATATCACCTTATATAACCAACACTAATCAGTAGTTAACTTCACTGTTATACCACAAAACAGCTAGGTATCACTAAGAAGAGACGAGCCACTGTACTAGTGCTACTCATGCTAGAGGAAGCTGTCTTTTAAGGTTAGAACTGGTCCTAAACCTTAAATAGAACTCTTCCATAAATCTAAGGATTTAAAGGCCAGAACTGGTCCTAAGCCTTTCCAAGATTACAAATTCTTGCGTCCATTACGCAGAATAACACGCTTTACGAGTCTTCGCGATTCAAGGCCAGAACTGGTCCTAAGCCCCATAACCGCAAATACACGTCACGAACGCGTACCAAACAACAATCCCTACACCAATAACACTTCCCTCCCTCTAAAAACATGGCTACGCCTACTTTAAATAACTAGAAAGACTCCTTACTACTAGGGGTAGCTAAGCACGCAAAACTTATTAATAAAAATTAGGACAAATTCACCTTTAATATAATAACTTATACCGTAAAACAAGTTAATAGCTTTCTCCTACACCATATTATATTCTACTAAAATAGATGCTACGCCAATTTATAACTATGGGAGTATTTCAGGGAGGATTTTATAGGATAGACTACTAATACCTAGGCACTTGGCAACGTTAATATTATTTAGAATTTTTAAGACTTCCTCTATAGGAATGGGGTATATATTGCTAAGAACAGTAACCTAATTACTAGTAATATTTAGGCCGTTATTACTAGTATAGAAGAACCAATATGGACGGAAGCTAAGATTATATATTAACTACGGAAACCTAAAAACAACCTATATTCTTTAGAAGGCAACTTTAATTTATATTAAAACCCCTAAAACATTAACCCCCCACTTAGAGCTACTCTCCTACCTAGAGGTGCCCTCCTACTTAGAGTTGCTCCGCCTCTACCTCCTCCACTCTAGCTAACCGGTAAGCCTTTACCACGAGAAGTTACGAATCTAATAAAGGTATATTTAGACAAAGAAAGGAAGTTTGGAGGAGAACTATACAATATACTTAAAGCAAAACTATAGGTCTTCTATAACTGTTGCAACAAGGTTAGAATTCAACGCTACCAATACCACTACACTTTCTCTATTATGTTAAAGGGACGGGCAGCGACATTCTATTATAACCATATTACAGGTAAAAACTATAGCTTTAATATAATACTTTAGCTCACTAGAGCTCACTTTAAAACCAATAAAAATTACTAACTTTATATATCTAAATAGCGGGAGACCATATTCTAGAGAGTTATTACTTCTAACCCAATAAAGACTTATTTAGAGTGCCTTTAATTACTCTTTAATAAACTCTAGAAAATCCAATATAGCCTTACTAAAACTTACTAAAACGAGAACAGCCTAAGGGACTAAGTTATCTTAGTATACCATAGCGTTCCTAAGTGTAACTTGGCGCTATATAAACCTATAGATATATTTAAAGGAGTATATACTAAGCTACGCTCCGCCATAGGTACTATAATACAAACACAAGAATCTTAATAATTCTATACCAAAAACCCTACCCAACTAAGTATTCCCGACCAATATAATCACAACTAGACTAATCAAATATATAGTAGCCGTAGTAGGGAATACAGAAGAGGGTACAATTAATATCAACTATAAGGCAACCGTAAAGGTCCCAGTAAAGGTTTATTTTAAAGTAATCGCTAGAAGAAGTGCTACGTTTATAAAAAGCCAAATTGCTAGTTAACTAGACACTCCCTTAATAAGTAAAAAGAGGTATATAACAAGTTCCGTCAAAGTATAAGAAACGTTAGAAATCGCAAGGTTATTATAGCCTACTTCTAAAGCTTCCTAGTTTAATACAAAGGCGTAGAAGATCTTAAGGGTAAGGTTAATAAGGTTAAACAGCTCCTTATAGATATAGAAATTAAGAACTACTCCCCTAACCAATACTTCACTAAGTATGGTAAGGTAGATGGCACACAAACTATTACTATTCTTAATAATTAATCTACGCTCCATTCTATTACGAAATTAGATATCTTTAATGAGCCAAAGAAGAGTTCCGCGTTTTCCTTTAACAATAGATACTCAGCGTACGTCTTCCATAGTATTATGCTAGATATAGGAGCCGCAGAAGTATCTATAGTAGGAGAACCTTAAGTTCGAGCTCTTTAGCAGCTTAATAGCTCTATTTAGATTAACTAATTAACAGCAGGCCAACATATAATTCGCTTTAGTAAAGGTACTATAATCTCTTTTAGCACAATTAAGGTCCAAACCCCCTTAAGATATATTACTTTCCATATTATTCCTATAAACACTCCATTTCTATTTTATATTAAAGATATAGATAAGTTAGGCGTTAGGCTTAACAACCTTAAGAATATACTTATTTAGGGAGACAATCGGGTGCCCATTATGCGCAAGTAGGGTTACCCCTAGTTACTCCTTTATTAACTAGAAAAGAGTGTTACTTAAAGCCACTTAACTAAGTTAGAATTACGCCAACTATACCATTATTTTAGCTACCTATCCGTTTATTAATTGCTTAGGGTTCTTTAGTAAGCAGGCCATAAAGTTAAGGTTAAGGCAATTAAGCATCTTATAAAGTACTACTATTACTACCAAATAAACCAGAAGTCCCCTAGCCAATTCAAGTTCACCCTTAAAGATAACTACAACTTTAACTTCTATATTATCGTCAACGTTATATATCTTAGCGGCAAGCTAGTACTCCAAGTTATTAACTTTTTAACCTCCTTCTAAGCCACACAATTCTTAAAGGATATATTAGCTAGGAACGCATAGGATACCCTTTAGTTATACTAGATTAATATCTACCTAGGACCCCCTAATCAAATCGTCTATAATATAAGAAAGAACTTCTTATCTACAGAGTTTTAATAACAGATAAAGGCAATAGCAATTAAGGTTAAGGAAGTCCCTATTAAGGCACATAATAGTATCGGAAAAGTGAAGCAATATTACACGCTATTACGCCGTGTATATAAGATTATCTCTTTAGAACTAGAGAACGCTAGCAAAGAACTTACCTTATAAATAGCTATTAAAGCTGTTAACAATTCTACTGGCCCAAATAGACTTATACTCATATTGCTAGTCTTTAGCGCCTACCCTTAAATAACTAACAATTCTCCACTATCTCCCTCTATTGTGTAACGAGCTGAGGCTATTTACAAGGTAACAAAGGAGGTATAACATCTCTACGCCATATACCAAGTCAACAACGCACTAGGAATAAGAAATGGCCCAAATACCTTAACTACGCTTAATCTACCACTCCAGTCTAAGGTACGCGTATGGCGTAAAAAGAGAGAATAGTTAGGCCTACATTAACTTATTACAATTAATGGCCAGACTTACACTATTTAGATACCTCACAAACCCACTTAATTCCGTTTAACTATTATTAAGCCTTACTACAAAGATAATAGTTCCAAGCCTTTACAGAATACCCTAGAAGATGCCCTAGAGGAGAACCACAATTAACGTGCTCCAGAAGGCGACTACAATCCCAATATAATATTAGTAGATGCGCCACAACCACAACGCGGTAGAGGTCGCCTAAAGGGATCACAAAATCACTAACATCTTATTAATTTTAAAGAGCAATTTATTACTACTATTAAAAATAAAGTTAAGTTATTAATGGCCTTTATAACAGCTAAGGAGAAGGATGACTTTAAACTCGCAAAACAGCTTTAAAAGGGAGGTTATATTATAACTCCAGGAGCTCCTTTCTAAGTATCTAATAAGCAGGAGATTAAGGGTCTTATTATAAGAGGAGTCTTTAAATTTAAGAAGTATAACCCTACTAAGTTCAATGGAGTTCGCATCTTTAAGTTAAGAATAGTTAACAAAATTAAGGGTAAAGCTACTAACGCCCCATTTAAGAAATTAAGGCTTGTTATCTAAAGCTATAATAACAATAGCAAGGAGGTAATTCTTACGCAATCTCCTATAATTTAACGAGCTAGTTAGCGAGTTATTATTACACTAGCTCCCTCCTTAATAAAAAATAGAATAGCGGTTTATTTGCGAAATATTACTTAAGCCTACACCTAATTAGAGACGCACCTTTAGCGCTTAATATTAGCATACCTTCTAGAGCAAATTCGCCACCAGTATCCTAAAGATACAATCATGGTTATACTCAAGCCATTATATAGGATCGCAGAGGCAGGAACTTACTAATAGGCTACCTATAGCAAGCACTATAAAGAGAAGCTTTTAATAACTACTTCTATATTCAATCCCTACTTCCTCATCATAACTACGGGAACTCTATTTGGAATCGTCGGCATATAAACTAACAATATAATTATCTTAGGAGACGACCAATTCTTAGCTCTTAAAAAAGACGAGCTAGTAAAGGCAAATCTTATAGCAAAGCCAAAGGAAAAGCTTAGTTTAACAACACCATTACTCTTTAATAGATGCATCCTCTCCCTAAACAAGGATTCTATTGCTCTGCGCCAGAAGGGTTAAGGTAAGAAGATTAACATTATTAACACTAATTCTCTAAAGTAAGGATACGTAGAGCAACACGCTTGTAGAGCTTATATTACTTCTATCTATCAACCTAAGGCTTTATTTAATCTCTCTATTACCGCCCAACACCAGAAACCAACTAAGGACAATATTCTTGCCCTAAATAAACGCCTTTCCTAGCAAATGAACTATCTCAACCAGGGCCTATACTACATACCTATTAATCTTCCCACCGCCAAGCTCTTTATATTTATTAATAGATCATTCGTAAACAACAAAGATTTTAGCTCCTAGCTAGAATATAAAATTATTATTATAAACAAGTTTACTAGAGAGAATAACTTTATAATCTATAGCAACCTTATCTATTAGAGCTCAACTAAGAGCAAGCGCGTCACCCAAAGTATTTTGGCGTTAGAGATATATAGAATAGTTAGCGGAGTTAATATAGCAATTACAATTAGAACTACCCTAAAGATAATTATAGATTAACTTAAACTTCCTATTATCCCTACAATTATATACACCGACTTATATTCCCTCTATAAGTATTTAGTCAAGCTTAGTACCACAAAGAAGAAGCGCCTTATAATCAATATTATAGCACTTTAGCAATCCTACAAGCGTCAAGAACTCTTTAAGATTTAATAGATTAATAGCCAAGATAACCCAGTAGATGCAATAACAAAGGCAAACCCAAATAAGGCACTAGAGACGTTTATTAACACAAATACTCTGCATATACAAGTTAAAGGTTAGGTTAAAAGGGAGTAGGAGTATAACATTCTATAAACCCTAACTCAAACCAGCTAATCAGGATTTTCCATCCCCGGGATAGAAAATCGCTATTAGCTCGCTTACTACTAGCGCCTTAGCGGCCCACCCGTCTTTATATTATCCGCCAAATTCTGCCAACTGCCGCATTGTCGCATATTGTCGCATATTATTTGGTATTATTATACACTGTCTAGTATTATCGCATCCTGTCTGTTTATATATATGTAGATAGCAACCATAAAAAGAAGAGTTGCCAGTGTCAAGAATAAGGCATATTGCCATTACATATTAATGTGGCCCTAGCATAGTAAGGAACCTTAAGTTCCTCACCCCTTTCCTCATTCCTATTAACAAGAAGAACAACTATTATACTATCTACGAACCGTAGCTACGTGATATCACCTTATGTAACCAACAATTCCAATATCATTTAGTTTATTAGGTTATAAGCACTTATTACTACTAAGCTATAACAGTTTAGCTATTCAACAGTTTAGAATATTAACACCTTACCATAGGTTGCATTAAGGGTTACCACGCCCATGCTAGGTCATATCTTACTATTCTATATTTAACACCTTACTACAGGCCATATTAAAGGTTACTATACCTACGTACAAAGTTATTTCTTACTATTAAATTTACGCATTAAATTCGTGTTTTTGTTTACGCGTTAAATTCATTTATTTACGCGTTACCATGGGTAAAGACTATCTAGGCATTTAACGCCTTAAGAACAACGGTTTAAATTAGTATTAATATTAGACGCAGCCCTATATATACCTACGTAGTAAGGGCCTTCTATATATTATTTAAGAAGGACCACCCCTCTACCTAAAGCTCTAGGAAGAAAAGCCTATAATATCTATTAATTAAGTACCAAAAGACGCTGACAAGGAGGAGTGAGATGAAGTCCTTAAAAGGTCCCAAATCATTACGGACATTAATGATTTAATTTACTTAACTAATAAGGTGCTCTGCGATAAGTACAATAAGAAGCTTAAATAGTATAGTAAGGACAGCGGCAAAGTCTATTTAGTTATCCTTGGTATAATTAATAAAGAGATTATTACTGCCCTAGAGTATAAGCAGATGGTAAAGGACTATATTAAATACCTTAAGCAATTATTTAAAGCCCGTAGCTTAATCTATAAGGCTAATATATAGGAGATTTTTGTTAAGCTCCGCTTTTAACTAGATTAAGTAATTACTACTTTCTTAAGCTATTACCAAGAAGCGGTTTAAGGAGTTAAGTAGGTAAAGCTTACCCTAGATAATAATATTATTAATTACTAATTTATTAACGCTGTTAACAACACTTCCCTATATAGGCTCAGATCTAACGTAATAAAATCCACGACGGATATATAATTTTACTACTTTAATTAATCGCTGACCTTATTAACAAGGCTTGGTGGAAGGACTTGGCTAAGAGCTTTGCCTCGTTTAATTAGATACTAGGTGACTTACGCTAAGGACATAGTAATGGCTATGGTCGTGGCAATAGTTAAGGTAGAGGTAGTAGGGGAGCTAGTTACAGTACCTTATTAGGCAATTAAGGCCCTACTAAGGATACTTTAAATAAGTATAAATAGTGTAAGCTAAGTTATCCAGGTGGCAAGGAAGGCTGCTAGATAAAGTACGCCTACCTAAGACCTAAATGGTAGAGACCTAGAGAGAAACGGCCTCCGCACTTAGGTAAAAGCAGCCTTAAACATAAATAAGGCCTCCAAGGGGACACCTAATCGCCCCTATTAAGCTACTAATTTAGCAACTAGATTGATCTTTGCTATATAGGTTATTAGGCCAGCAGCTATAGCTTTAGGAACGAATATTAAGGACTCCTAAATAGCTGATAGTTGCTTAAATATTTATATAAGCAATAATATTAGGAAGTTTGTATAGTATAAGGAAATCAAGCCTCTCTAAATCTAGATAAGAGGAGGCTTAATAAAGGCTATTAGCATTAAATTAGTTAAGCTTATAGTTATCTAGACTAATTACTCAGCCTATACCATTACGTTTACTAACGTATATTATTGTCCTAACTTCTTTATAAATATCGTCTTACTTAGTATTCTATAAGGCAAGGGCGCCTTCTTTAATAGTCTCTATAATATAATTAACTTTATTAAAGATTGGGTAGAAATAGCCTATATCCCATATATTAACGGACTTAATTCGTTTATACTAGTAGATAACCCTATAGAGGTTCCCTTTGTAATAGCTCTGGCTATTATACGCTTGCGCCTCTATAAAAAAGGCGTGCTTGCTAAAGATACTATAGAGACTTAGTATAAGAGACTATAATACCTTCCTTTTACCTAGATATATCTCCTTGCTAGAAGTATAAAGGGGATTATAGTTACTAAGGATAAGCCATTTTACTGCGAGGACTGTTACCTTAAAAAGGCTAAGAAGTAAATATTAAAACGCCCTTAATAATGTAGCAATCATATATTTAAAAAGGTGCATATTAATATAGTGGGGCTATTAAAACATAAAGATCTCTATAGTAAGAAGTACTGGGTACTATTTACTAATAACTAAATACGCTTTAAATAGATCTACTATATATTAAATAGAGGCTCTACGGCCTCTACCTTAAAGCAGTTTATCTATATAATTAAGACTTAAATAGGGATAATAATTAGTTGCTTCTAATTAGATAGAGCTGCTAAGTAGTTTAGTAAGGACTTAACCAATTTCTTTAAGAACGAAGGTATACTTACTAAGGCCTCTACCCCGTATACCGTACACTAGAATAGAATTATAGAGAAGGCTAACCATCTAGTTAAAGAAAGGGTTGGGGTGATATTAACTAAGACTTAATTATTACTAAAGCTCTAGCCTAAAGTCGCTAAGGTAGCCGTATATAGACTTAATATATTACCTATATTAGTTAATAAGGACTAAGCTCTGCCTGTTTAAGTAATGGCTCTTGCCCTAGGTAATACTAATTCTATAATTATATACGCCAACTGGAAGATCTATAGATGTCCTACCTACGTCCTTATTAATAAAAAAGACCCTTAGTGGTAATAAGGTAATAAGTTTATTATAAAAGCTTAGAAAGGACGATTAGTTGGCTATAAAGGCTTATATATATATCGCGTCTATCTACCTTATAAGAATAGAGTTATTCAATTAAGCAGTATCACTTTTAACGAATTAGGAACCTTTTTTACTATACTAATTAGTAAAGAAGAAGGTGGCGACGACGATATCTACTAGGTACTACTTAAGGAACTCCCTACTAAAGACACTACGCTAGAGGTCTCTTAGTTACTATAGGAGGCAGATAAGGTCTCTCGGGCCTCGCAGTTAGGGGGTGCCTCTAATCATTATAATATTGTACCGCAGGATAATTAACCTCCCCTTACTAATAATAAATAGGCAGGCCTTAACTAGCAAGAGCTACCTAATCTAGGAGGACACCTCTATTAGGAAGGGACTTCCCTAAGGAATATTTACTAGGAAGATCTAGAGTAGATTCTAGATAAGTACTTAGATAAGGAGGCTAAACCTATAACGAATACTTATACGCGGTTAAAGCCACGGCTTAACTATAGTATACTCTATAGAACTGGAAAGAAGGAGCTGGCTATAAAAGCTACTTACCTTATCCTAGCCTTTGCCTATATATTTGTAAGTGCTCTATTATAGCCTTAGTAGATAAGGATAACTAAGGAACTACCTCTGGAGCCTTATAACTAGAAGGAAGCCATAAACTTAATATTTAAGAAGGAGTGGAAGGCTGCGGTAGATAAGAAATGGGAGTCTTAAATAGTAAATATCTTATTTAAGATTATTAAACTTCTACCTAGAGCCAAGGCTCTACCTATTAAGTGGGTCTTTATATATAAATTTAATAAGAATAATGTCCTATTTAGATAGAAAGCAAGACTGGTATTATGTAGTAATAAGCAGCGCCTAGGAATCGACTGTAGTGATATATTTATAGGTATTGTTTGCCCTAGTATATTTAAGTTACTAATAGCTTTGGTTGCCGTATATAATCTAGAGTGCGAATACTTAGATATAATTACGGCCTTTCTTAATAGAAAGCTTAACCGTAAAAATATCTATATTTAGCTACTAAAAGGATATTGTTAATATCTAAAGGACGGCGTTGCCCTTATAGGCCTACTTCTTAAGACTCTCTATAGTCTTAAGTAAGTATTACGCCTTTAGTATAAGGAGCTTAAGAGCTTCCTTATTACCCTTAAATATATACTAATTTTAGCCAACCTATGTATTTTCGTCAGCCAGCAAAGTGGCCAAATTATTATTATTTATGTTAATAATCTTATCTTAATTAGATAAGATATATAGACGATTAAACTGCTTAAAGAAGCACTTAGAAATAAGTATAAAGTAAAAGACTTAGGTCTAATTACATACTACCTAGGTATTTAAATTATTAGGAACTGTTAGGCGTAATTAATTTAACTAGTATAGGACGCCTATATTAGGAAGATCTTGTATATGTTCTATATAGAAGATTACGTACTAGCCTCTATACTAATTTACCCCTCCATAGTAGACTTTAAGCTATATAAGCTTAAGGATTAAGCTCCACCAGAGCTAGTAAAATGGTATTAATTACTAATAGGCTCTCTACTTTATCTATACAATTGGACTTAGCCTAATATGGCCTAGGCTATAGGAAAGCTCTATTAGTTCCTATATAACCCTACTAAGCTATATATAGAAGCTGCAATATAGATACTCGCCTACTATATAGGGACGATTAACTTAGGTATAGAGTTTAGCTGTCACGGGACTCACTCGTTCTCACGTTCTTGACCCGTGCTCACGTTCGTCCCAAGACACCTACGCACGTTCCCCTACAACCCCTATTTATACCTTATACCTGGCACACAAAGACTCTTCTTCTTCATCCAATGTCTTTGTATCAAACACGCATAGTTACGTGTACGTAGCCTTCTCAATTACTACCTCATTTAGTACATTGTATCCCAGTTCGTGCCTACTCCGTAACACTATATTGGATCCCTTTTCTACGTACCTAGCGGGCCTAGGGCTACTGGTTGCGGAGTATACCTTCTACGCCTTACGAGGGTAGGAACAGAGCTACTAGCTGCAGGTAGACTAGGACGTTGGGGCTCTAATCTGGTACAACAAGACTCCGCGCCAATTTGTATACGGACCTACTAACAAGACCTCGTGCCGTTACACCTACGAGACGACCTAGCTTGCACCCTACTGCTACTGATTTCGAACAGGCACGTTACTGCCCTTTAGTTTAACCTCATATGGCTCACATCCTACTGCATAACGACCCCAAACCCGAACCTGTTACTAGCATCATACTGCTGTCCTACCAAACCTGTATCTTACTGCCCTACAAATCTAACAAGTCTCCATACTAATACGCCTACGGACCAACAAGACTCGTGCCAATACGCCTACAAAACGACCCTAATAACCCGTTGTGCCGATAAGCCTACAACCCAAACACAACTAGGTAGAGCCTTGCTCCCTAGGTACCCTACCAGATAGAGCACAGCTCTCTAGACCAACCCTATTACTTACATTGTACTGCTACCTAAACTGATAAGCTCCGTACTAATTTGCCTACAGAACCTAAACCTGTTGCTAGCACCATACTACTACCCAATACTGGCACTATACTGCCACCGATAAGAGCCTATATACAAACCGTACTGACCTATACCATGACCATAAACACTGTACTAACCGTATTATACTGCCAAATAAGCCATAAATACTACCTAAAAACGCCTATTTTGGACCAAAATCGCCTGTTTTATACTAAAAATCGGGGCTATTTTTTAGGGGGACCTGGAGTAGGATAACAAGGGAAGACTATAGAGCTGCTAGAAGCAAGGAAGGGATTAAACAAGCTTCAGCAAAGCGTCTCCAAGCGGCGAGGATAGGAGTATAGCTAGCAACAGAAGCTGGGCTATACTTCGGGCCTAAAAAGTCAGTAGCCTAACAATAAAACATAGAAGGACCGAACTGGCGGAGCCTACGCAGCGCAGGACGTAAAAGGGCGGAGAAGGGCTAACAAAAAAAATTTCCCGTAATGGGTTTTTTTAGTATACACACAATACAATACGCCTCGCAGGAGCTCGGAAGTAAGAGGGGGGTACTATTACGGGACTTACTCGTTCTCACGTCTCTACGCGTCTTTAACGTTCTTAACCCATGCTCACGTTCATCCCAAGACACCTACGCACGTTCCCCTACAACCCCTATTTATACCTTGTACCTGGCATATAAAGACTCTTCTTCTTTATCCAATGTCTTTATATCAAACACGCATAGTTACGTGTACGTAGCCTTCTCAATTACTACCTTGTTTAGTATATTGTATCTCGGTTCGTGCCTACTCCATAACATTAGCTTACCCTAAGGGCAGTAGCTACCTCCAAAAGCCTTTGCCAAGGCGTTAGCTATAGACTATACTATACCTAATTACAATAGGGAGTATAGCGGAAGCGCACTAGGTAATATACCTGACCTATAACTATACGGCTATAGCAATGCAGTATTTGCCAATTTAATTAACAGGAAGTTAATGTCTAGCTATATCTATAAGCTAGTGGGTGGCCTAGTTTTACATAAGTTAAGCAAGCAGTTAATACTTACAACCTTAACTATAGAGGCTAAGTATGTAGCGATAACGCATACAGCTAAGGAAGCCTTATAGCTCCATTAATTGCTTACTAATTTAGGCTATACCGGAAAGGATCTACTACTAATATATTTATATGGCGATAATTAACTAGCCATTAACCTTGCCAAAAGCAATAACTACTACACACGCGCTAAGCACTTTAAGCTATACTAGCACTATATTCGTAATAAGGTTTAAAGCGGTATAATCTACCTATAGCACGTTCCTATGGGCGATATAATAGCCGACGGTCTTATAAAGCCACTGTTAACGGTTTAGTTTAGGAACTTTATTAAGTAGCTGGGCCTTATTTAATACAACATAGATACTAAACCTAAATAGGAAATTATATACAGGCCAGCAGATTCTCAAAGGGCACGCTATTTAATAATTCTAACTAATGCTGACGACTTTTAAATAGGGGATAGGAATAACAGAGAGCTTATAATAGACGGTCGATTATAGCTTAGGGAGAGGTTAAGTAGGACCTATAGTATACTTAGAGGATTATAAGGTGTTTCTTTTATATATTATTAAGTTTAACACTAATTTAGGAAGAATCTGCTTCTGTTTTAGTAGAGCACTAGGGGGTATAATAATAGCTCTAGTAGAGTCCTCTATATGGGTTTCCTGCTTATATAAGCATACTTCCTTTATTCCGCTTTTGGTCGGTCTCTATAGTAGTTACTTTACTTTCTATACAATATAGGCCTATATTAAGGCCTATATTCCTTATAGTTAAATTCCATAGATTTATTTATTTATTCTAATATTATTTAGTTCATTATATAGCTTTAGAGCCTTTTTATATATATAAAGAAGGTATAGAAATAAATAAAAGGGGAGACTAAGATGTAACTAAAACAGCATAATATATAAGTGATACGTAAGCAATATATAGGCAATATATAGGTAATACGTAGGTAAAACAGTAGTAGTTTGGCAGGGTACCGTAGTTGGTTATTATAAGGGGACTTTGTAAACAGGGGGCTATAAGGACACAATTATGGAACAGGATAGATTGGTAAGAGAGATAAATCCTTAAAAAGGTAAGGCCTCTAGGATTATAGAGACTATATACTACAGGTACGTGCCTCCGGCATATAACCAGCGACTATCTAAGGGGCGTCCAGAGGTTGTCCTAAGGGCAACCCAAGGTAACCGCAATAATATCCCTTATATTGCCCCCCCCCCCTTCTTGCAGTTAGCCCCTAATTGCTATTACCTTGCGGTAGAGAGATTATAAGGGCTCGTCCTAAAAGGGGTTTAGAGATATATTGGGGAGATATTAGTATACCGCTATATATTATCTATCTATCTAACCCCTGCTTTAAACTCCTAAAAAACCTTAATAAGAAAAAAACATAACTAAAGAAAAGTTATAAGGATTGCTAGGAGACCTATTAGAGGCCTACTAAAAGTATACTAGTAACTACCTAGGCTAATATAAAGATTTTTATATAACTCTATTTCTAAGCCTTTATACTAGTCTATAATTAATTATAAATATTATAGGCAATTTAGTGTTCTAGTATGGTTCCGTAGAACCTTTTAGTATAGGATTTAATATATAGAGCCTTGGCTTGCCGTTATTTAACTATTAAGATATTAATCTATAATCCTTTCTTATTCTTATAGTCCTGTGCTATATTTTGGCGTAGCTCTACTACCTAGCAAATAGGAGGAACACTTTATAATAGCGCTTCTAGCTATTATACGATTATTAAGAACGTTTATAATATTATTCTTTTAATACCGTAGTATCGTTTAGGTATAATTTGACCTATATACGTCTTTAATTAATATTTTAATTGCCTTCCCTAGCCGCGTAATTAGTTTTTCTTATAAGGAAGTGATGGCTAAATAGTATATATCCGTGTTTCCTTCCTTCTAAATTGCGCTATTTTAACGGAGTTATATTGGCAAGGTTGCGGCTATATACTGGAAGGATATTAGAAGGTAAAGTATAGAGATATTTTACTTATTAAGCTTAGTCCTTTTCCTTAATACCTTACTTCCCATTATTAACCTTTATCCAATTTTGGACGTATCTTTAATATATTATTAAGATTTTCTTCTTTTCTATTATTAATTTAATATGCCTTTTTGTTTTCCTGCTAACTACTCTTCTAAGCTAATTCTATAGCGTATTTTAGCCTTACTGCTATATATAAAACCCTAATCTTTGCTAACCCGTAACTAGTGCTGGTCCTACCTAAATAACTTTATATGCACGTCCTTAAAATATTAGAAATCTAATAAAAAGATTCTGGATATTTGTAATAAGACCTACTATATAAGGTCTAACACCTTTAGTCCTTATAATTAATGCATGCGTACTAAAAGCGGTAGTTATGTTAAGGTGAGCTTTCCTATCCTTAATAGGTTTCTATTGCTAACTTTAGGCTTTAATATAGCCTGGGCCTAAGTAGCGACGATCCTTTAATATCCTTAACTACTATATCGCCTAGGCTCTCTCTTATTCTAGCGCTAATGCTAAATAGCTAGGTCGAATTTAAGACTATGCTATAACTATCTATACCGCCTATAATTCCTAGTAAGCTAGCTAGTAACGCCTAATAAGGGAGTAAGGTTAGTATACTAAGGATAGGGTAAAGGATGAGGGTAATAAGAAAAAGGTTATTATTTACTATAAAAAGGAGTTTACGTATACATATTAAGTTTTAAAAGAGCACAATATAATATGGTATTAGATAAGTTACCCTTTGGGTACCTAGCGGATAGGTAACTAATAATTGCTATAGTAAGGTCTTAGTAGTTCTAGTCTTTGCCAGCTAGCTAACGTCTCTATTTATTCTAGGCTTAAGCGTATCTTTATTAACTATAAGCTTACGCCTTAAGAACTTTGTTGGTACTGGTTTAGGCCTAATATTAGTATTAAGTATTTAAGGATCTCTACTCTATCTATACCTTATCGGCCTACCCCTATTTTTATGCCTACCTATACTCCTACTAAGGGATCTAGATCTAGATCTCATTCCTATTAGTTATTACTTAGTAGGCCAATAGATAATAATCCTACACCTAGAGATAAGGCATAGTGGCTTTTAATTTAGGTATTTAGAATTAATTCTTATATATAGTAGCAATTAGGAAGGCCTTATAAGGCATTTAGAAAGGTATAGGAATACTATTCCTAATATAGACTAATAAATAGGAATGCACTTTTAGCAAAATACTCTATTAATTCTATACTATATATATAAAAAGGCTAAGGACCTATTCTGCCTTATGCCATAGCCCTAATTAATCCTTATAGTTTCTAAAGCCTATTTATTCTATATTTGATTTAATCTATTTCTTAGTCTTTACGCGAGTCTTCTTTATAGGCTATAATAACACTATGGTATTAGAGCGCTTTCTACGCTTTATAGATTATAGACCTTAGTTCTAATATTCTTTTAGAATATCTTTACAATAATTAAGGTAATCCTTTAGTTCCTATATAAAGTCCTTAGCAGGCCATCCTAGCTATTTAACTTTATATTAAAGCTTATTCTTAACAGACTTATAGCATAGTATAGCTTTAACCTTATACCGCTTACCTACTACTTTAGGGTGTTTAATTAGGCCTAAACGGAAGTTCTTTTCTAGCAGTGGTCTATACTATAGCTTTAGTAGATTTATATAAAATACTAAATATACACAGGCTATAAATAAGGGTAGCTAGAGATAGTAGGCTAGCTTACTAATTTACTCCTTAATTTAAAAGGGACCTAGGTATCTTATATTAAGCTTCTTTAATAATTAACGGGTCTTAATGTTTGTTAAATATAATAGAACCTCATCGCCTACGCCAAAATACTTGTTTTGGTATTTACAGTTATACTAAAGTCTCTACTACTCTTACGCATCTTATAGGCTCTGCTTTATATACTTTTATTACTCCTCCCATTCCTTAAGGTAGCCTTATACTCTCTAGTAGATATTTTTAGACTTCTTAGTTAGGTCCTATAATTAATTATACGGCCTTAGCTAGTAATTATTAAGTACACCATTAAATCTAGATGGTTAAACGCTATAGGCAATCTGGATAGGTGCATACTTATACAACAAGTATTACTTTAAGTTATAAGTATATTCCGTGTACAGAAGTAGCTTACACTAATTGTCTTACTAGTAGTTTAAATATATTTATAGGTAAGACTCTAATTTCTAGTTCTAGCGCTCCATTTACCCATCTATATATAAATAGAAAGCCGTACTATAATAGTGGTTTATCTTTAAATAAAAGCATAGATCTAACCAGTATTAGCTTATAAAAACACTACCCCTATTAGTAATAATAGAGTGTGGTTAATCTACTTTAAAAAAGCATTTCTCTTTAATTAGGTTTATAAGCGCTTATATATTAATTATCTTATTAACAGGAAGGTATTAGACATACTTTAAAAACCTACTAATAAATATAAGGACTGAATTATATATTTATCCTTACTTATCTTTTAATAGCGAAAGATCCGTAATAAAATCTATAGCGTAATATTGCTATAGTTCGCTAGCGGAAGGAACTAATTTAAGTAAACCCTATAGCTTATACCTTTAGATTTTATATACTTAATACTTTTTATAATAGCTGATATATTCCTTTGCTTCCTAATTAAGCTTTAGCCAATAGTATTTATATTAAAGTAATTCCACTATCTTAGCTTAACCATAGTAGCCGCCTAGAGGATTATTATAATTCTTTATAAAAATCTTCTATTATAGATTTGCTTCTTATAGCACCTAAACCTTACTATATTTATGTAGTAGGCCTATTAGGTCTATTTCCTAATAGTAGTACCTATTAGCTTCCTTTCCATTATATTTCTAGTCTACTTCCGCATTAAAGATAGTATAGGAGGTGTCCCTTTATTATACCTTATAGATAAAATCTATTAACCTTTTATATAGTTCCTAAGTAAAAGCTATTTCGTCTTATACTGCTCTAAGTATACAACTAGATAGTACTATGGATCTTACAACTCTCTGGTACGTATATATTAGAAAGGCCGCTATAAGGTTAAAGTCCTTTAATTTTTATAGGGCTTTAAATTCTAATTACTTTATAGCTCCACTTTTAGTTTAAGGGGATAGCTTAGCAATTAGAGGTAATATATTACTAGGTTCTAAGAGTGTATTAGGGATGTCCTATCTAGGTATATTCGGACCCTTATTAGCAATAGACTAGGTACTAGTTAGAATATTAATAAAAGCTAATAGGGTTTGCACCACCTAAGACTTAGTACTTAGAGCTATAGGTATTTAAGCATCTTATACCTAGAGCTTATTCTATAATATAGTGAGTAAAATATCTATTATCTACTTTGCTTCTCCCATTTTAAAGCCTTTGGCATAGTCTGGCCGTTATAACAGTCTATTAGCAGGGTTGTTTTTCCCTAGCTTATATTTAATCTTAAAGTTAAATTATATAAGCTCCTCTGCCTATCTAGCCTATTAAGATATAAGCTCCTTTATAGTTATAAAGTAGCGTAAATTATAATAATCTAAAAGTACATAAGTGGTATAGCTTGTATACTTAAGGTAGTGTCGCTACTATTTAAAGCAGTTAACTATGGCTAGCAATTCCTTATTATAGGTGTAATACCTAACTTTAGGTCCCTAGAATTTTCTATTATAGAATACTACTAGTCTTTAGTAAAGCTAGGTAGCGTCCAGATACCTATTAGGTTATAGTAGGATACTAATAAGGGCAAAGTTTAATATGTTAATATATAATTATTCATTGCTTAACGTCTAATTCGGATCCCTATTGGGCCCACACGGACTACTCCTTATTTACATATGGGGAGAAAACTCTATTTAAGAAAATAAGAAAACCTTATAATCCATCTCCCCGCCTTTTGGGACTTGTATACAGGGCGCCTATAAGTCACCTATGGTGCTCTACTACCTTACTTTATAACCTCCTTGGGAACCACTGCTGCCGTAACAAGCCTACGGACGCGCTAGTATCGCAAACTTAACTCTACTACTGTAGAGTTATTAAGGGGCGCCTAGT
>Ga0307507_10000981_pt1 | contig 63209 bp, 28 predicted proteins | sample 7_EM_MG_FD_207223 | JGI IMG/M metagenome (GOLD analysis project Ga0307507, IMG submission 207223) | Populus trichocarpa ectomycorrhiza microbial communities from riparian zone in the Pacific Northwest, United States - 7_EM | ecosystem: Host-associated > Plants > Roots > Unclassified | place...
AGTAGTTTTTAAGATATAGTAATTTGGGGGCCAAAATAAGGTCAAATTGCTATACCTTAAAAACTACCGAACCGTTTACTATATAACCTTAATAGAAGCCATAGAGTATATATAAAAGGCCAAATCTAAATTATTAGGATTTATTATTAAGTGGTTGTTGAGATGTTAAGGTGCGATTTTTCCAATTTTTGGTGAGTTTTGAGGTGGCCAGCTCGCTTATTAACTACGTTATGTGTATTTCTGTCATGATTAATGTAGCCAGAACCCCTAAAGCCGTAGACACGCGCATCGAACGACGGCGCCGCATCGGACCAATGCTATTTAAATAACGACCCCCTGATTCGTCCGGCATAGGCTGACAGAACACTGTTGGTGTTGAGAACTCCTATCTGGGTGGTCCCGCTCCCATTTCCGATCAGTTGCGCGACAGCAGCATGGGCATAATACTCTGGCTTGACAAAAGGGCCGTTACCATACATATCGATGGGCTGCCAAGCACTTGCGTTGGAATTATCTGTCATATGCATTTGCACTGACGAAATATTCAGGGAAGCCGTGTACATGAAGAAGTTGAGGGTCCATAGCGATGCTCCAAAAGTATCGCTACTATAATGCCATGGATGCCAATCAGACCAACGCTACACATCTCCCGCGACACGTAAGGTAAGCCCGTAGCTAGTCCATCTGCTACCAGACTTTCCCAATACTTAAATTCCAAGTTGGTGTTGTCCAAGTCCATAAGATCATCCAAAGTGATGGAAACCGTTGAAACTCCAATAAAATAGAAACAATCATGCTGATTCCAGGCGCTCATATACTCAATGCCGTTTTGTGGTTGCTGTTAAGCTATCTGAACCAAATCCTTTATTTCAAAGGTGGTCCCGATAGTCGATGCGGTGGCTGAAGTTTTGAAAAAGGTTGCACCTGTCCCGGCTGGCTGTTCGTATACCGCCACAGATCGTTCGGGGAATCCCTGTGTATGGACCTGGCCGCCCCAAGACCCATTGCGAAAGTTATTCCTGAGGTACAAATCCGGTTCGTTTCCAATCTCAAAATATGCCAACTCTGCGTTGGCCATGCCCTTCAGAGCGGCGGTCGCCTCCTTTATAATGTTGTTGACGTAATTGGACTCCTAGTGTGCCAGATTGAGCCCAAATGTGATGGGTGTATGCGCCGGAAATCTATCAAGGGCCTTGAAGTAGGACGGCCCAAAAATCGTGGAATCGCTTACAATGACCCCTTGTCCAACCGAATGGGATTTGTTTTCCAAGCTATAGTCGTTGAAGGTACGATCATATATCATATAATCCCCGTGCTTCTCCCTAGTCGGATATGTAGTGGCACTCTGGAGTAACTAGCAAGGTTCTGGAGCAGGTTCACCGAGAGCTGGTTGGTATTCATGCCACCAGTGAAAGAGAACAGATTAGACGGTTCGATGCCGAAGCCAGCAAAAGATGGATCGAGAGTGGAAGATACCCCGGCTGCTTCAATAGCCTTGGCTGCAGGGGAGAGGGAAACAGCATTCTAGGCGGAAGACACAGCCGCAAATGCCAGGCTGAGTAACAAATGACATAGGAAATGACAAGACAATGACAAGGAATCATAGACGATGAAGAGAGGTATAGCTTTGAAGTAGGAGAACGAACACATGGACGATTCAATGGTGACCTCATCATGGCATTTCTGGCGTTTCCAGTGGAGAATACCGCGAATGGCTTGAAGGCCGACGTCTGGGATTGGTGGTGATTATCAGCAACGAGACCCAAAGTTGGAAAATCCAGGCTGCTCGGGTAAATGCCCCGCTGGCGTGTCATCACACGGTGCGGGGCACAAGGGCGCAGCTAGGCCGAGAAGTTTGCGGAAGCCGCCCGTGAACATTCCAAAGACCAGCCGGCCGGCCGTCTTTCAACGGACGTGCTTCCTACCTGTTCATAAGTGACTGCCAGGTGATAGCATAGATAAACCTTCGGGCAGATTTATCTAGTATACCCGTGACTCATACCAAGGCAAGGTCAGCCACCTATATCTTATAGTTATAATATATCGCTAGCAGCTTCCGCCTACTTCTAGGACCGTCTTCGCGCCTGCAGGGCTGGTTGCTTCTTTAGCGCTTCTTTAACGTTTACTCTTTATATAAGACTACCTATATATATTTATAAACTTATAAACATTTATTTATTCATAAGATCTAATATTGTATTCATATCACTTTATAACAATAAGCATATTACGATAAATGAATAACATTGTTGGGAGCCCTGATACATCGTAACGACATTTCCACCTGCCAAAAAGTCCATTAACAGTTGAATTCTGGTCCTGTCCCTCTTCCACCGTGATATCGCCTCCATATCCCAATACTCCCGCCCCGGCTGCTGAAGCCGATCAGGCCGTCCTCAGCCTCATATCTCGGGCCAGGACCGGCTGGGATCCAGATTTCAACTTCGACGATCCCGACTGCGTAGTGAATGGCGTCCGCTAGATAGAGAAACAGAGCATCTGCTGTGACGGATTCATTGAAAGAGAGCGTGTTCCGCGCATTCAGCTGGCATGTTGTCCATGGTGTACGTTGCACATCGTTGGAGATATTCGTATTCGTGTTCAGTCCAGTACTGGCCGTGCTGTTGGAAACATAAAAGTACAAGCTATCTGAACAAGCCAGCACACCGTTCCGCCGACTATCGTGGTATAGTGGTACACCGCAATCGCGGTGGAGGAGAAATTCCTTGCCGGCGGGGTTGTAGGTCTGATTGTTGAAGTATCCCTTGCACGGATAGGGTCCTATATTTTGTGGCCCGTGCGCAGGGTCAAGAACATCAACTTTTTGGTGTCCAAATGTAAACAAATAACACCACCAAGATGGTGCGTAACTACACATCCAATGATATAGACCTTGCGCAGCCCATTTAATATCCTATTTCCAAAAATCTGGTCGCAAAAAGGCCACCGCCAGAGCTTAAACCACTACCTGCCTTCGAGCCTCTCCTTTGGTGATATGGCAGAACAACTTACCGCCCGTATATGCACCTTATTGATTGGTGCGCACGGGCCACATTTTATAGGACGTATCTATCCGTGCAAGGGATAAGTTGTCGGGCGGGTTGCCATAGAAGATGAGGCTGTCATCGGCTTTGTATGCGGAGTCGGCGTGGCTAAGATTGTTGCCTAGGACGAAGAATGTGTCTGTGGTGTTTGCATAGGGGATCAAGAGGGGAGACGAGGCTGTTCGGGTTGGAGAGGATATTGACGTATCTGACCACGGAGGAGAGTTGGATAATTGATGAGTTGGTGAAGTCTGGGAGGGTGATTGAAAGGGGTGATAGGGACCGTTAATTGTGTATTAATGTTCCATTGGCATAGATTGAAAGGCCGGCGGAATGAGCGAAGTTGGAGTAGGCCAAACTATTAGCATCCTATAGGATGGACAAGAGTTATCGCGGATGTTCCACTGCGAAGTAGCTCTAGTTGGATGGTACGAGAGGTCGTATTTCGAATGTATTAGACGATGAAGGGATGATCCCAAGTAAATTGGTGAACACATTGTCGATGTATGTTAAGTAGAGACAGTGTTCGCTGTAGTTGGAAGCGTAGTCACTCCAAGTGTCCATTGAAGGATAATGAGATTCAAAAATGGCTGGCTGGCAGTGATCGTAGCGTGTTCATGTATAAGCCATGAAAACATCTTGGAAAAATTGTTCTGAAAACTGTTCCAAACTTCCACGGCACCGCCGTCAGGTCCTCCGGTGACATCCCGGCAGGCTGAATTCTTGAGCATCCAGTAAGGGAGTGTTATGATAAAGATCGGTAGTATAAATCGCGGGTGCTGTTCCAAAGATAGTACATGTTGATCATTCTATCAAGTTAAGATTCTAGAAAAGCTAGATCTCCGGTCACCTGCGTTGCCTCCAGGAAAGAGTCTTGAAGGTAATGAGCGTAGGTAACACCGGCAAGCGTTTCTAGACCACCCCTGGTATATAGCTGGATGACGTCGTTGATAAACCTCGGATATCGCAGCCATCTTGCTTCTAAAATCTGATAAGGCGCGGAATCCGGTATAGAATGGAATTTGCTGGCCCACGGAACTGGTTGAATGAATTCTGTAAACACCCAGCCGTGGCCCTCGTGAGCATAGACCAGGTGCCTTTTCGGGACGGGTGTGCAATAGTAGATTTCTTGGATGGTGGTATCTGGAAAGTCAACGAAGGGGATGTTGTTAAGGTACCATTGTGGCTCATTAAAACCTTTAATGTAAGATAAGTGGTTAAGGATTGATATAGAGAACAGGAGTGAATCTAGAGGAGGTAAAGCCTACCTAGATCCTAAGCAAGTAAGATAGCAGGGAAGGCTGCCACGAAGAGAAACAACAGGTCTATAAGCGTCATGGTCAAAGTATCCAATTATCATGATATTATGTGAGTAAGTGCCGCCCTACTCACCATACTTACCTTTTGGTTCAGCCATTATACCAAGCAGACCTATAAGCAGTAGTTATATATCGCATTCTAATGCCGTAGTTGGCGAATTTCGATTTATGAGTCAATCTTTAGTTAATTTTAATGGGAAACACGGACCACCAGTGTTTCACTATTACGGATAGAATTCCACATTAATTAAGGAACCAAAATCTAGAGAATGTGGAGTGTGTAGAGAAAAGGAGGATAATTATATCTTGATGAGAAAGGTCAGACGGCGAAGGCTGGGGAAAGAACCTCACATGACGTCACTAACTGCCGTTTCGGCAGAAGGGAGGAAGCGAGAGGACTCAAAGTAAGTAGTCCAATATAAGAACGCCTTAATGATCTCTGGGAAGTACCGAGTGAGCCTTGCCTTTAGCAACAGACATAGCCCAGAGACTAGATCATCGTTCATATATCCAACTCAAATACACCCACCGGGCCATGGAACATCCTTCATCCCGCCCTGCCAATTGTCGTTCCTTCCGTCCCAGTACTGTATCTTGAAATTACTCAAATCCAACCCCTCCTGCGGCTGATCAAGCGTCAAAATATTCAAGGAGAAGAACTCATGCACAGCACCCTCGTACTCGTACTTCCCGACCCCAATAACGTGGATTCCGCACTTGTCGCAAAAGTACTTATGGACGTCCTTGGACCTCATTTGATAGTCCTTGACCTCGGATAGAGAAGCGGGTGAAATCAACGTGAAATCGTCTGGCGCGAGTCGTAGTGCGGCGAAACCTTGCTTCAGGCAGATAGTGCAGTTGCAGCGGGTGGCGGCAGGTGTGTCGGTGATTGGAAGGGCTGCTTTGTATTTGATAAAGCCGCAGTGGCACGACCCTGTAAAGGCCTTTTTGTCTGGAGTGGGTGCTGACATTGTGAGGGATACTTAGAGAAGAAAGTTTGTAAGTGAAGAATGTGAAGCCAGCACGTGGTTGCCTAGAGCCTTAGCCCCAGATGGTAGCCGAGAAGAGTAGGCTTGCTTTCAACTTCAGAGGCCATATACATCATGACCAGATTTCCTGAAGCACTAGTCGTCCCGTTGTGCCTGGATACCTAGCCTTGAACGCTTGAACGTCATGTTTAATACTTCGGCCCACATCAATAACCAAAGGTTCATCTTTTCCACAACTGAGACTTTTGCAGGGGTAGATCTCAGAGAAGTTTCCTCCTCACTCGCAACCGGTTGCATTCATATACCGACCAAGATTCTCGGCAACCGCTGGATTTGCCGCAAATTGCTCCCAAATGCTTTGATCACTGCTGTAGTGCTTAAAGCAGTCGTTCTCATTTCCAGGCGGGTTTTGGTACTTTATATCCTTGAGAAATTCTGGTAGGTGGAGAGATGCCGGCATGCCCATCTGGGTGAAGTAGTCGACCATCAATGGAGATCCTCCTTGACGAGGCCGGTTGTGAATGGCGTCAACCATTCTTGTCGACCCTCAATATTTTGGCAGCCCCGAGGTGTCAAATCAGACGCTTGAAAGCACAGGATCACACTCGGCGAGGCCAGATAGCTCACCCGCAGAGCTTTCGCAGCCATCGTTCTTCTGCAGCCACTTCCGAAAGAGCTCTATGTCAGCTGCAACCTTCAGATGCCATCAGCGTTGGAGTGGTCAAGACCAGGCATGAGGCAGTATCCCATTGTGATTCGATGCGGGATAGAAGAGCTCGTGCCTCGATGGCTGCCTCCTTCCTCTCCTCGTTCGTGAAGGAGTTGGCATTGATGCGCTTTATTATTGCAATAATGTCACTCATTCTGTTAAAGATTTACAGATCTCGATGCTGGCTCTTTCGATGATTGCTAGTGTCTGAGCAAAATTGGCCACAAAGGGGGCCTTTTTGAATGCTTTGACAGCGTTAGGCTCACAGTCGACGCTTTAGAGGAGAAAGAAATGGCTAATATCATGTCGTCATACCGACAGCATAAGACCACCAATGACAAACTCAATCTGACAGCATTCTGCTCAATCTGAACTCAAATCCTCAAGCGGTTTGCTGCCAGTACAGCTTACAGGACAAGGTTTCTGCAGTCAGTATATCTTTTAGCGTTGAAAGTTTGGTCGAAAGGTCAAGAGGAAAGCAAATAGCCCCACTCAGGCCACATCAAACCTTCGAATCAAATACCTCTTGAGCCATACCTAGCACAATGACAGGTCTTTGAAGTGGTTTGGTGTCGAGTTACTCGGTCATCGGCCGTTCTGGATTTGAAGGGGTAATTCAATTGTGCGCCGTCCTCTGTACTGCGAAGCGACCATGTCAGAACGTGCTGTAGCGTCCGCTAAGGCTGGCGGAGGTAATGTAGGTTCCGCGGTCTGACGATCCCGAGCATACGCCGCCTATGCGAGCGGCTCCTTAAGATCCATTGTTCTCATAAATGCGCTCCCAGCGAACGCGTCCGACACCGGGAAAGGCAGTTTCACATTCTCTCTATCTCTTCCGGACCATTCTAACCAGAATCTCTACCTATCCTATCTTACTGCTGACGGCGCTGACCCGCTGGGCGGCACAACCTGGAATGGCATCAGTACGAATCGAGCAACGACGGCGCATCGGAAACCATTACCGCCATCCCAATCGGATCGAATGGCAAGGTTTTCATGACCGTGCGAGACAGCCAGGCAGTTATAGCGAACATTGGCTGGTTACTAGGTTCGAATGCAGTGCTAACACCGAGCTCGACTTCAACAAATCCAGGCGCCGCACAGTCGGGAACGAAGAGGTCGAGCGCGGTAACAAGCACCGCCAGCGCGAGCACTGCGCTTTCAAGCTCGGCGGTTACCACGATAGTCGCGTGGATGAGCTCCGTCTCCTCCGGAATTGTCGATGCTACTCCTACGTCAAGACTTACCGACACGGCGAGGAGAACCTAGGGGCGGGGAAGGTTGATCTCGATTGCTGTTGGAACTGGTGCGGTTGTTGTAGGGTTCGTATGCGTTGTGTAACAATAGATATGATAGAAAGCCACATAAATGATAGATTACTTTGATAAGGTTTGTCATGAACACATCATTAGTCCATGCTTCGTAAGCAGCTCACAAGGACTAGTATCGAGACAGACGGGAAAGACGAGTGGGGGCAATGACTAGAGGATAGCATAGGAAGACTGAGATTGGTTAAGATAGAGAGGAGTGGCACGCGCCCGTATTCTGGCGGACTTAAGGGCTTTCGATGCAAGAGTGACTGCAGAAGTGACGATGTTCCGTATGGTGTTGACTTCCAAATTGGACCAAAGCAGCTAGCGTGCTGACTCTGGAGATGAGGATGTAGATTTAGTCGACGGAAATAACCCAGTCTTGACCCAGTCTTCATCTCGAGCGGACCAATCAGCAGCAGAAGGCATCTTGGTGATGTTGAGAGTTTCGGGACTTCGGCCTTAAAAAAGATGCTAGTGGTTAGATCCGATTGGTCCTGCCTTGCCTCCGTACTGCCACACCTAAACCCCGAATCTGTCTGCTCAACCTCTATCTCTGCATTCTTTACACCATCTTACCCGCTCTGCTGCCCCGGCCATAACGGTGATATGGAGGCTGACCCTACATATATAAAGACATGGCGCCAGCGTCCATGTAGATGCGTCCACGCACTTCAACAGCTAACACTCGAAGCTACTTTGACACTTCCAGAAAATATCCTCATTGATTAAACTACAGTATATCAACATTTCCCACCTTTACGGCCTACAAACCGTACGAATACTAATTAAAGACCCCGCTACCGCCTCGAATAACCCAGGGTCTTCCTCTGTAATCAGCAGAACCGCTTTCAAACAAAGCAACCACCCAACACCCAACACCAATTCACAATGTCTAAAGTCCTCGTTATTGGTGCTACTGGCTATATCGGCCGTGCGCTTGCGCTCTCCCTTCTCCGTAGTGGCCACTACACCGTCTATGGCCTTGCGCGCAACTCTGAAAAGGCCGCCCTCCTCACCTCGCTCGAGATCGTTCCTGTGGTTGGAGATGTTTCAAACTCCGCCGAATACCTCTCCCTTATCTCATCCGAGCATATCGACGTGGTTGTAGATGCCGCTGGTGCTGATACAGAGAGCTACAAGATCCTGGAGGACCTCAAGAAGGTTGGGCAGGAGAGGTTGGAAGTAGCGAAGAAGGCAGGCATCAGAACCCCTAAACTGGGTTTTGTTTACACGAGCGGTGTTTGGGTGCATGGCTCATCGCACAGAGAGGTGTCGGATCTGCAGCCTGTGGGCGTTGAGCATTCACCGACACAGCCACCACAGCTGGTTGCTTGGAGACCTGCGCTGGAGCAGGCAATCCTTGGGGCGTCAGATGTACTGGATACGGTCGTTGTCAGGCCGGGTCTAGTTTATGGAGGTGCAGGAGCGATCTGGACAGCCCTGTTCACACCTTTATTGAAAGCTGCCAAGAGTGGAGCAGAAGTCGTGGGTGTTGCAGCAGACGAGGATAGCATGCCTGGCCTTATCCACGTTGAAGACGTTGCCACCGGCCTACACGCGGCTGTTGAGAAGCTGCCCCTCATATCAGGCACAGGGATCTATCCCGTTTTTGACCTAGTCTCGAGTACGGAAAGCATGAAGACTATCTTGGAGTCTGCGGCGAAGGCCTTGGGTTGCAAGAGCAAAGTGGAACTGAAGGGATCCAAAGACGATCTATTCGCCATTGCGATGAACTGCTCCATTAACTCGAGCTCGGGAAGGGCGAAAACTCTTTTGGGATGGGAGCCTAAGAGAATTGGCATGGTGGCGCGGATGGACGTGTATGCTAAGGCTTGGATGGTCACTCAAAGCTAGAATGTAGTTATTGGATCAGAGCTCATTACTTTGGGAGTAATATTATAAATAATGACTTTACTAAATGAGACTTTTCATTATATATTCGGCTGGAAATGCATCCTGAAAGCCGAAGCAATTTTCGCGCTGGAAATCTATCATTACCTTATTAGCTATAATGTCTGGTTCTATAAAGCAACCAAAATCCCTCGATCATAATTTCGCAGACACCTGCTACAATTCCTTTTTAGTGCTCTCTCTCAACTCTCTTCTCAAGAGTTTGCCAACTGCATTTTTTGGCAACTCGTCTACGTACACAATCCCTCCTCTTAACTGCTTGTAAGGTGCCATTCTTTTACTGACATACTCGTGAATTTCTTCTTTGGTAACATGTGCCGGATCTGCTACAATATATGCACGAGGAACCTCAGAACCTCCAGGCATTGGCACTTCAACGACAGCAGCCTCTTGAATTTTGGGGTGCGTAATAAGCGTATTCTCAAGTTCTGCAGGTACGATCTGTAAACCTTTATATTTAATGAGTTCCTGAATGGATTCTGTCAGCCACAGCTACTGCATCAACATGGCTTCCAAAGCCTCACCTTCTTACGGTCCACAATATAGAAATTTCTGCCTCGGCCAACAGCGATGTCTCTAGTGCAAAACCAATCGTCGTGAATGATTCTTTCGTCGCCGTTGGGTTGTCATAATAACCTTAGATAATAAGCGGTTCATGAACAAGAACTTCACCAAGCTCACCAGGCTCGACATACTAAACGCCGTTAGCTGAAATAAGAAAACAGCATAGCAGACCATCGAGTGTTAGGGTAGAGCACATACGTTCCAATTCTCATCTACAATTCTCATCTCCATATTCGGCAGAATTGGGCCAATGCTTCCGGTAATATCACTTTTACCTCGAAGCATTGCAGTAACTGTCCCTGTCATCTCACTCAAACCTCAAGTCTGGCTAATATACGTTTTGCCCTTGCCCGGCTTCGCATTTGCTGCCATCTGCAGTTCCGCATCCATGGGTGCCGCGCCTGTCACCGCTGCCCCCAGGGTCTCGAACTGGTCGGTGACATGACGTGGCTTCGCGATACGGGGGTATATCGGAGGGGCTGTATATAAAGCTGTTATTTCGAGCTCTTTCATGTGGCGTAGAAAGGGTTTCCACTAAAATTTGCGCATGCAGTAGGCGGCGCCCGCGGAGTAGAAGGGCGCAAGGAGGTAGGCAAATACGTCAGCAATATGGGCGACGGGTAAATGGACGAGAGTTCGATATTCGATCATGGTTCCGCGGGCCGCTATTTCACGGGCGGCTCATTCGCGACCTTGTACGGACGGGATGTATAACTCGCAGACTAGGTTGAGGCGGGAGAGCATCGCGCCTTAGCGCTAATGTTGGCTTCACGTCCTGCTTCGTGGGAAATGAATCGAACCGCTAGATAAATCCTATACCTTTTGGCACACCCGTTGTCCCGGAACTATAAAGCAACACGATCAAGCTCGTCTTCAATTCCTCCGGATCCGTGATCCTTCCCCATGTCAGCTCCTCCCCTTGTGTACAATGAGCTCCAAATCCACCTTGCACGCTATTCAGACCCACTTTGGACTTGACTGCAGTACTAAGACCCTGCCGGGCCCTATTCCACACATCCGTGCCGCCTCAACGACAGCCTGTTGCAAATCCGGCTGCAAATAACCAACTTGCTCTTCCCCTGTCTGATCTGCTTCGCTAGTTCTGCAGCCGTTGACGAAGGACCCACAGGGAGAAAACGCCATCTGCGGCAATGATGCCGTAGAAAGCGGCTGCCACGAGCGGCTGCCCGCTCGTCATGACGACCACGACATCCTTGTTGGGGCTGGAGGGGCCGATGCCAAAGCGGCTGCGCAAAGCATGGGCGATGCACTCGGCGAGGGCCCGGAGGGTGGATTTTGTAACTACGTTTGACGAGTTGGCGGCTTCGAGGTGGAGAAGCATGTCTTCTTGCGCTGCGCTGTGTTCGGAGTCTGATGTGGCCTGGTTAATGGAGGGGCTGGAGTAGTTGACTGAGGAGCCCGACATACCGAAAAGTAAGGTGAGAAGGTCTATGTTAGGGGACATCAACCTTCGCTGAGTGACGGTATATTCTTGACATGATGGGGCAATGCTTTAATGAACAACAATTCGTAGTCGAATGCGTAGTCGGAACCACAGCAGAGAGTACGAATGGTGAGAATAAAACAACATTGCGCGTGTAACCTAAAATCGAGTCGACATTTAGTTGTCAGAATTCTTACAATACTACACCGAGGGGGACAGTGGAAAGATTGAGCGTGGGGCATGGATGGCGTGGTTATTGCGAAAATCATAAAGCATGTGCCAGTCAAAAAAATCTAGACAGGAGAGGGAATATGTAGATGCTAACATATATATTATTTTACAGGTCAGAGATTTGGCGTTGTCAGATATCTAACAATCGTACATGATAAGATCGTAATCGCTACGCGAAAGGTGGCGGCACGGAAGGTCCGTAAATCTGCCTTTGCTGTAAAGCCCTTTCTTTTATGCTCTTCCCTCGTGTCAGCCCATAATCGGCGGTACCATCGCCGACGGAAGGTTTCTGCTTTTCTTTGTTCAAGTCTTCTTGAGATGACGTAACTGAGTACTCCTCGTCATGCTTCTTCGTCTCTTCGTCGTCATCAAATTTGAAGGCCAAGTGACAAGTACGTATATGCGCAGCTATCGAAATCATATTTCCCACAATCCACCAAGAAAACATGATAGGTAGGGCACGGTAAAGTCTATTATCTCCGCCGCCAGACCAAATCGTAACAAGGACAGAATAAGCGTTATGAGCGGGCAAACAAATACCCCAGTGGTAGAAGCCCGGTTGTATCTCAAGCGGACCGATGGTGGTTGAAATATTCAGGAACACCCAAATGAGAACTACGAATGGCATGGCCGGTAAAGGGGAGATTGCAGATATAGCATCCAGAAAGAGAAAGTGGATATTCATAAGTAACCAAAGGGCCATCCATGTCAGGACGAATTGGTTGGCATTGACATCCCAACCATCACCAAAGGCCCAGTAGTACACTGTCTGCACCAAAGCGGAACCCAAAGAGTAGAGAAGACCACACACTCTACGGACCATTATGCTAGAGCGAATGGTCATCTTGCTGTAGATTTGATGTTGGCGACAGACACCGTTGAGAGCAAGGAGGAAGAAAAACTGCTGCAGAACAGGCATAGCCATTGAGACAGTACCAAAGAAGACGATCGATCCCTGTGGATCTGCCTTAACATTCTCGGCAGTGGCTGCAATTGGGTTGAGGAATGCTTGAACAGCTGCAGGACTTGATTGGGCAACATACGGAAAAGCACCTGTCCCGTTTAATTTTGTATAGGCTACTCGAACAGCTCCTACAAGCTGTTGCATATTGGCTTGAATGGCACCCTGTGCAAATGTCGAGTAATATTGCTGGTTCCATACCCAGTGCAATGCATTGCTAGCATCGTACATGTTAGCAGTCTGGCCATCTTGTATAGCGGCCGTTAGGCGTGCGGAAGCGCCCTTGGTTGAATAAATTGCGCCCCAGTAATGTCCGTCGCGTACGCTGCGATAAACGTCAGACTGTGTTGGAAAGTCCTCTGGCAGACGGAAGTAAAGTGTGGGGAATCCAGGCCCTTTTAGTTGCTCGTATGCTATAGACAAAGCCTGACCTATGACACCACTATCGTAGTCGACTGCGAGGACATGTAGGTTATGGTATTTGCCATGTGATTTGTAAAGTGATCCGTAGAGGTATGATAGGCATGCGAGGAAGAGTAGCATGAAAGCGAGGCCTCCAGCTGCTGCTTGAATGGCGAACTTCACACGAATGCCCTTCCAATATTCATTCGCAAACGATGTACGGTTGTCTCGGCTAAGGCTCGGTTTCTCTTTCAACTTCCGGATTGGGTGTGTGCCGAGGCCGACCATGTCGAGGGCCTTCGATGAGAATAGGTTTTTAAGACAAATAAAACCTTCAGCGCTACTGAGAAAAAAATGGAAGAAAATAGCAACGATTAGTTAGACAAGATTAGGAGCCAGCCCGCCGTTACTGTTAGGCGATATGACAAATAAGAACGAGTTTTGCAATGAAGTTGGAAGTGGCGGTTTAAGAGAGAAGAATGCTCTGATGTATACTATGATAAAATATTACGAACCTACTTATATATCAAGAGTATTTCATTTAGGTTTTCTTCAAGGAAGGACCGGCAGCCGTGTTCCGGTTCTTAAATGCACATAATGATCAGAAAGGCAAGTAAAGCCTCGAAGCTGAGGAACCTAGCCTCTTGCATAAGGGCAATTCTGGTTGTAAGAAATGGCGTATATCTTCGGCATTCGCAAAAAGCGAGTGAGGGAAAGGTGATAGGATAGTTATTTATGGGAACTAAGCGGGCTGTGGCCGGCGATCGGTGTTTTCTCAAAATTACGTGATCTGACCGGCGAAAGCCAAGCCCCGACAGGCCGAACAAGAACACGGTATTTGCTCTTTGAAATACAATCTTTTCAAAGTCCTAATGGTGTCCAGTATCTTTACCTGTTGGAGTAGTGACCCGACTTATATTAAGAAGCTAAGACGAGCTCGAGCGAACGACACTACGAGCGTTCGTTCAATAGGGGGAGAGAGAGGAAGGCAGTCTCTCGTCCGCCGATCGAATTAAACCAGACGCGTACTCAGGTCTATGCAAACACGACTTAAACCTCGATCTAAATACCTCGATCCTTAACGCTTAAGAATACCACTCTTAATAGCTTAAGATTGTTTATGCACGGTCAATTGCAGGTACTGTTCACGGAAGAGAAGCCGTGTCTGGTGTTAAACACCACGGCTTCGGCGGCGTTAAGCTGCTTACCCACAGCCCCAACCCCTCGTAGATTCGCCATTCCTTCTCTATTAATACACGCCACGATGGGCAAGGGCTGGGGACTACCGGGTGGAATACCAGGGTGGAGCCCGCAGATTGTAGATGGTACTTGTTGCATAGGATTCAATATATGGAAGAACTCCCGGTAAGGGTTGTATACAGAGAGACGAAGGAATTTCTCTGTATTCCTTTGTTTTGCGGAATGATTAAGCATAAGGTAGCTCTGTTATACTACAAAATAGATGACCCGGCATGGCGCTTGATGGCGGCTAAAACGGTTTATGATAATAATAAAAAATTTGGTATCTCAATGCTCCCGAAGACTACTAATCGTATCTTAGTGCCTATTTGCGGAAGAAATTCTTAAACCTAGCAAAATTGATACATTTTGCAAAGCGATGACGTTGACGAATACAGCAGCGCACCCTCCCAAGCCATTCAGACCATGCGAGCTGTCGCACTACTTAGCTAGGGTTTAACCCTTCCTCTTTGGCAGTTTTAATGCGCTTTTTTTGCCATGAATTGGAGATGTGTCACACGCGTCTGTTGCCCTACTGTTAGCTACAAAAATTGTCACACGGGGACGCAGGTGTATGGTGGTGTGTGTGGGTTGAGTAGTCACGAAGAACGAATCTACCGTGACTAAGCGCCTGACACCCTCGCGTAACGATCGCTCGCATAGAAATCATTAAAATTTCAATTATTTTTATCTCCACCAACATAGCTCCAACTAAGGCCGCGCTAGATTTATTAAAATCGCTAAAGCTTAAAAAAACTCTTAATTATACTCAAATATTAAAAAAAAGTAAAATTTTAGGCTACTTTTTATATAGTACTACCTCTTATATAGTTTTCCTTACTAAAATATACCTTTTTCTACTACCTATAACTTAATAACCTCTTAATAAAATTCTATAAAAATTTAAATACAGCTTATTAAATACTAAAACTAGAATTTTATAATAATTTTTTTTTAAAATTAGGCTTAAAAAGTAATATCTTATTATAAACTACATTTACAAATCAATGACGCATTGTGCGAAGTCAAATCTGGAGCCTCATATAGAGGCTTACCAAACAATCGACTCAATTACAAATTAGGTGTACAAATCAAACAGATTAAGACCTAGAGTTCATTTGCAACCGAACGATCCCTTAACACGGCAGGGTCCTTTGCCAAGGTCGCTTATATTCGCGACTGGATTTAAGGATGTTTATATTAACCCAGCTTTTCCGATTGGTTGATTCTTATCGATAACCTTAGGACCCAAATTGCCGTGTCAAGGGATAAGGTAACACGTATGTGACGTGATTGAAGCTAGAGGCGGAGTAACCAAGTGGTGGATTTAGATGAGAGCTTGAAGATTCAGGCGAGAGCTTGAAGGAAGGAATTGGACACTTGTTTGGTAATTAACGATTGCTTGATTGCTTCGTAGAAATTAGTATACAGTAAAACCTCGTTATACCGTTCAGCTCGGTAGTAGGGGGTTTGAACGTTATGCCGTATAGAAACGTTATATTGCGAGCTTACTTATTAATCGCTGTAAGGGGCTAAATCAACTCTTCTCTCTATCCATAACTACTTAAAGAAGCTCGTAATAGTTGTCTACCTTACTCGCGTAGCTTAACGGCCTCGAATTACTCTCTCTGCCTTTATAAGAGCTGTAATTAGAGTCTTATTACCATCCTCTTGCTATCCCTTATAGAGCTTAAGGCGCTCTAGTGCATCTAAAGCCTCATTAAGCTTAATAACTTATGGCTTAACCTCCTTATCACTTTCCTCGTTATCTGGCGCGTCATACAAAGCAATAATTAAGGCCTTAATTGCTTCCTGTAATATAGAGTCCTTAGGCTCTGTTAAAGCGTCCTCCCTATCTATATTAATAAAGTTACTAATGTAACGGAACCTTATAGCAGGAACTACGGTAGGTTCTATTATTGGGCTGGGTATGTAGGTAAGAACAAAGTAACAACATAATAATAACTGGTAGAGTGGTTGCCTAACAGATTAACTCCAATTATATTTTAAGATTTACTACAAGGAGAGAACTATCTATAGTAGGGACTGAGGTCCTTTAAATACATAACTATATACCTAAGAAATCCTCTTTTGTATATGAGGTATGTGTTATACGTGTTATATATAGTTATACACTGCGTATACTTTGTATACTGCGTATAACATTATATGACTCGCTTACTATTCCTTGTTATATAGTTCCACCAGATCTAACCTAGACCGTGCCTGTATTAACCAACTAGCCTCTGCCGACTCTTCTCTAAGTAGTTATAATATTGTACTTAAAGTGTCCGTAACACTATCCCCCTCCTCTTTATCTTTGTCCTTAAAGATTCCTAACATCTCCAAGTCGTCTACTAGAGGTGTAATGTCCGTTTAACCAGTCTGGTTAATATCCTTGCTTATTATACCTAAAGCTTCCTCCTCTTTATAAGCGCAATGTTGTGCTCGCACCGTGGCTGCCATACTGTCGCTTGGTGAGGTAATGTCGTCTTTATATTCTCGCTATACAAAAGCGGGGTTAGTGTGTGTTGCGATAGCAAGTCCCTCGTCTTAATAACCCTTGTTTTGCTTAAAGTGCACTAAAGTAAACATTTAATTATCCTGTGATGTTTGCTCTATTTCTAACGCTAAGTATGCGCGTCCTATAACTCTTAACAGTCTTTGAGTTCCCTAAGTAACTTGCCGTAGGGTTTTGTGTTCAATCTACTGCTATAAAACTTAACGGTAAGCTAGCCTCCGCGCTACTTAAGGTTTAACGTGCCTTAGAAGAGTCTACACGCGTCCTTAAAGCTTAACATTTGGCTTATGCTTGTCTTTAACGTCTTAAATATATTTGTAAGAAGGTCCGTTTTAAGGAGTGGAAACTTGTTTAACAGGGTTTGTCTAAGCTAGGTAATAAAAGGACTGGCTCTCCTCCTATAAGGGAAATAACTCCGAGTAGCTTAGCAATTGCTTCTCTTGGGTCCCCCTTAGGTGACTCGTTCTTTGGCGATCCTTTCTTGTTAATGTTACCTAACCTACTTTCTTCTGATACTCCTGTACCTTTCCTATAGTGTTTCTTAGGTTGCTTAGTGGTTCCTAGGTAGTCTTACTATAGCCTATCTACTTTACTTTGTACTACGTTTCGTTATCTATGTCCTTATAACTAATAATCTTCGAAACTTGCCATTTGTCTTCCTTTTATCCTCTGTATATATCTGTCTTATAGACTAGTAGCTTAACATTCCCGTATACTGGCTCTAGTATTGCAATATATTGTATAGGGTAGATTTTTATTTTGGCTAGTAGGTTTAACTTATACGTAACTAATAAAATTCTTTACTTAATTTTAAAAGGTCCTAGTCTAATATAGTCCAATTTCTTACTTAGTCATTAACTCTTAAAATTTTTGTATAGTAGCTATACTTTATCCCCCTCCTTAAGATCTGGTCCCTTAGATCTCCTAGCATTGTAGTACCTTTTTATTCATTCTTATACTAGTTTAGCTGTTTCTTTAAGGTCTGTATAAAGATTTATTAACATCTCTATTCTTTACTTAGCTGTGCTACTCGTCCTTTTTGCTTAATATAGTAATAACGATGTTCTTAGCTCGTATCCATAATTTGCCTTAAATGGTAATGTCCCCATTCCTTCTTATAGTGTTATATTGTATGCAAACTGTGTAACTGGTAATAACGATACCTAATTGTTCTATACGTAATTAATATAGTGCCTTAGATACTGCTCTAGTGTCTAGTTTAGTCTTTCCGTCTATCCGTCCGTCTGCGGATAATATGCTGTAGATATTGCTGCGCGAACCCCTTGTTCTGCCAGAAATACTTCCTAAAATGCTGCTATAAATCTTGGATCTCTATCCGATATAATCTTATTTAGTGCTCTATGTCTTACAAACACTTCCTTTATATAGATTTTAGCGACATCCTCTACTAATATCTCTTTAGTGCATGCTATAAAGTATCCCTACTTTGTTAGCTTATCCACTATTACTAAGATCGCGTTGTAATCTTATCCTGTAATAGGATCTCTTAACTTTAGTAACTTAATAATAAAGTCCTATAATATAACTTCCCATGGTCTTCCTGGTGTCTTAATAGGTTGTAGCCCCCTATATAGCTTATGCCTTGTTGGTTTGTTTCTTTAGTAATTTAGATATTCCTTTATAATTTGTCTTGCTAGTCCCTAGATTTCTTAAATAATATACTCCTTTTAAAGTCTTAATACTAAGCCTGTAGCTCTATTATATCCTTATATTATTCCCCTGTGGAATTCCTTAACAAATTCTTCTGCGATAGACTTAGGCACATACATTGCTTCTCTATTTTTGTATTGCTTTAAGTCTAGATCCTCTGCCTATGCTTCTTAGATCTTCTATGTCCAATTACTCTCTAGTAACTTATGGATCTGACTTTCCTTAGTTGCTATAATCTTTGGATAATTATACCTAATTAATCTATCTTAATCCTTTCGTAACAAAGCTCCCAATAGTCTTTTACTACTTTATAGTTTAGCCCTTCTGCTTAGAGCGTCTGCTCGTACATTGTCTATACCCTTGGTATGCTAAATTTTAAAATAGTATTCTATAAGCATTTCCGCCCATCTAACCTGTCTTCGGTTGAGTTCCTTTATTATTAGGAATCCTATAAGGTTCTTATAGTCTATCTTAACCACAAACGGTTTCTTTATGCCTTATAAGAATGCTCTCTACTCCTTAAGTGCTATAACTATACCTAACAACTCCTTGTTGTAGATATCATAGTTTAACTCTAGTGGTGTCATCCTTTAACTATAGTATGCCACTAGGTGCCATCCATCTAGATATTTCTATATAAAGTACGCCCCTAGTGCAAAGTCTGATGTATCTATTTTTATAACCGTCTTTAGACCTAGTTGATAGATCTTAAGAACTGGCTCCTAGGTAAATAACTCTTTAACTCTCTTAAATAGTTCTTGTTGCTCCTTTCCCTATACCCACAGTTCTTCTTTCTTTGTTAATTTTATAAATGGCTTAATGTTCTGTGACTATTGCGCTATAAACCTTCTACAGTAATTACAAAACCCTAGGAACGATCTTAACTATATAACGTTCTCTGGTTCTTGCTAATTTACTATAGCCTTAATCTTCTTTGGATCTATGCTAAGTTAGCCTAGTTTAATAATAAATCTAATAAAATTAGTCTTCCTGGTAAAGAACTCGCATTTTTTAATTGCTACTGGCATCTGTTCTTCTTATAGTCTCTTTAAAACCCATTTAATATATTCTCCATGCTCTTCCTTACTCTCTAAGTAGATAATAATATTATTAAGGTATGCTATAATAAATTTATCTAGGTATTCTTCTAACACACTATTAATTCGCTTCTAGAATGTTACTAGTGCGTTTATAAGCCTAAACTATATAACTAATAGCTTATATAGTCCTTCCTTTGACCTAAAGGCTGCCTTCTATTTATCGCCTTCCTTGATTCTAATCTAATGGTACGCCCATCTTAGATCTATCTTTATAAAGATCTTTACGTTGCCTATCCTATTTTAGATTTCGCTAATTAAGGGTAAAGGATACCTATCCTTTCTGGTAATGCTGTTTAACTGTCTGTAGTCTATATATATCCTAAGTTTTCTGTTTTTCTTTGGGATGAATAGTACTGGATATTCTATTAATAACTATAATGGTCTGATGTATCCCTTACATAAGTTCTCCTAGATAAACTCCTTAAGTACTACTAATTCTGTTTTAGTAAGCTTATAAATTGGAAAGAACTTTAAACTTATTCCCTCTTTTAATTCTATCTTATAGTCCTAAGCTACCTGCTCTAACAGCTTCTCACTTTCTAGTAACCATAACTTTTTACCATACTTATGGTATCTTTTTGGTACATAACTTAAGCCTTACTTAGTCTCTTTATATATCGCTCCGACCTAGTACCATACCAACTTGGCTTATTATTATACTTTGCGCTATTAAGTATCCCTAATATTAACCTAACCTATAACCCAATTAATCTTTAGATTATACTCCTATAACTAAGGCATTCCTAGTATCGCCTTGTCCTGTCCTAATGGTAGGATATTAAAAGACATTCTAACTAGTCTCCCTTTAATAGTTATCTGAATAGGTCCTATTTTAAGATTAATAATGCCTTCTCTATAGGCTATCTAATCTCCTAAAATTGTTATAAGTGGATATAAGTGTTCCTTTTGTCTGTATGGTAACCCCATTCTTTTTACTACTTTTAGTAATATGTGGTTTCTAGTTACTCTACTATCTATTAACGCTTTAAACTGCTGATCTTGCTACTTAGCTCTTAAATTTAGGTGCCGACTTTAAATTCCTTTAAGGGTCTAAGGCTTTAACACTAGTTCCCTCTAGTTTTATGCGCCTCCCCTTTTCCTAACTGTTGGCTGCTTGATCCTGCCTATACTTGGTCTAACTTTGGCTAATACTTAGTTTGTTTCTTTTCCTCTATATACTATAGATAAGTGTTCTCTAGGCACTCCTACTACTATTATCCGTCTAGGCATTCTTCCGTAAGGAATCTTCCTGGTTAAAGTATTAAGTCCCCTTAACCTTATACTTCTACTAGGTGCTAACTATGTATATACTTAGTATTTCTAAACCGCTTTTCCTCTAGTGCCTAATATATTCTTGCTGGGTACTTCTGGTTCTTATCTTTAGGTGCTCTATATATATTACACGTGTTATCCATACAAGCTATCTACAATAGTGTATAATACGCTGTATGTTTTGGGTTAACTCTTAGTTTATCTTCGTCCTTAAGTTTAAACCTATACCTGGTTAACCTAACTACTGGTATTTCTGCTATGGGTACTAAGATTTATTGCTTACTTTTCTAGTTCCTAGATCCTTCTTCTAGGTTCCTTAATATTATAATTAATGCTCCTTTAATGTAACTTATACGTTTCTCCGTAATAGGTTGGTCTTGGACAACTTTTTTATCTAGCCATATATAAAAATCCGCCCATTTATTGTTGTGTTGTTGCCTATACCACTTTCCGTATAACTGGTTTAGTGTGTATAGTCTATCTATTAGAAAGTACCTTGTTATTGCTATATTGTGATATCCTTTAGTATGTCTTTCTTCGAACCTAGTTAAAATATCTAGATCCTCTTCTTATTCTAGTTTATCTAACTATTTTACCCTAGGTGTTTCTGTACTTGGCCTATTAGTAACTCTTTATATGGGTGCTCTGTCCCTTATATAACCTAGTATAGCTGACCTCTTATCTAGCTTTTGCTCTTGCTATGTAATAATTCTTATTCTAAACTTATCTATAGTTTCTTGTTTTCTGCGTCTTATATCTAGATCTTTGTAGTCATCTTGCTTTTTAATCCTGGTATTAACTATTTAATCTTTAAGCTAAACACTGCATTTACCTAGGATTGTTAACGTTCTTATTTATTCCCCAAACTTGTAGTTCTTAAACTTGCGTTCTATACTTATTTGTTTACTACTAAACTAAGTTACTACCCTTTCCCATTAGTTTTTGTCCGTTATAGGTCCTTAGGTATGTCTTATTTTACTTTAAGAATCTTAAGCCTTTTTTATCCCTGCTTGAGAATCTTAAGCCTATGGCCTTTTGCCTTTATTAAGTGATAAGCTAGTACTAATAGTTATTTACTTACTTAGTTTCTTCTAAACGTTACTCCTATCGTCTTATAAAGCGATGGAAATTGTATCCAATAGTATTATAATACCCATTACTAACCCTTGTTCTGTAATGGTCTTAGTCTCTACTTCTATTTCAACTTCTCTAAGGTCTGTATGCTCCTAGTAAGCTACCCTTATTACCTTATTGTTGGTAAATGTTTCGCCTATGTTAAATTTATTATCTTTAATATCTGATCTGCGAGCTGGTTTACTGGTTTCTTTAAACTTAGATAATAATGGCTCCTATAGCCAATAGCTTGCGCCGTACTTAGCGTCCTTATAAATTCGGTATGCGTTGTTGTAATAATACGCAAAACTGTTAATTAAACATTCTTTTGTTCCTTGCAGTGCACTATTATCCCTCTGTATATATATGCCGTCTGCTGGCCTAGTTCCCTTTACTATATAGTTACTCTAACTACCTCTATAGTCTCTAGCGAAATGACCTTGTTTTCTATAATTTATATAAGCCCCGTTTTTAAACCACTTTTCTTGTTGTGGAGTCCGCCTAAATGTCTTCTGCTGCTGAGATCCTTAGTTTAGCCTTTACTTTTAGGTTTTTTAATTACTTGATCCTTAACCTTTAGGTTTCTATAGTTTCTTTTCCTATTTTTAGGTTTCTTTGGTACTACTTAGGTCTATTAGCTTTGCGCCATTCTATAGTTTTTAACTCTGTGTCTGCTGTTGTGTACTCTGCGCCTTATATAACTGTGGAACTTTGTCTTGCCCTCTCTTAGCTTATTCCCTTTGATAGATTCTGTTATTAATCTTTATTAACTGATCTATTAACTCCCTTAGAGTATCCACATCTTCTATTAGGATGATTATGTCCTGGACTTTAGCCTTAAGTCCCTATTTATACTGTGCTATAAGCGCCCTGTCGTTCCACTTAACCTACATGGCTAGTGTTTGAAACTGTGTTGTATACTTAATTATTAAAGTGTGTTGTACTAAGTTCTAAAGCTTTTGTTCCGCTGTAGTTGTGGCTTTTAGGTTTTTAAATATCTGCGTTAACTATTCTACGAACCCGTTCTAACTGGTAAAGATGTACCGTACGTCCTAGTTAGTAGTTGTTATGCTATTAGCCTGTATTTCCGTAAGATACGGCTTAAACCACTTAAGTGCCCTTCCTGTTAGGAACAACCCTGTATAGGCTACTTAATCTAATAATATTACTAACTTCGCTCCTTCTTGTACTACCTTAAAGTGCATCTATATGAGAAATCCTTTGAGCTTCAACTTCTCTCCTAAGAATTGTTTAATTAAAGGTAACTTAATCTTTACTGCTTTAATTCCATTAATGCGTTCTTTAAGTATCCTATTATTATCTTATAAGTGATTAACCATTTCCTGTAACTAACCTTGCGTAACCACTTAAGAATCCCTATCGTCCATACTGGTATCCCCTGGCCCTGAGGTTGTGGCTGTTGCCGATGCTATTGTGACTAGTGCTGCTCTTGGTGGCATATTATTCGACCTTGTTTAATACTATAACCTTAGTAGTGAATGTATAACGGAACCTTGTAGTAGGAACTACAGTAGGTTCTGTTATTAGGCTGGGTATATAGGTAAGAATAAAGTAACAACGTAATAATAACTGGTGGAGTAGTTGCCCAACAGATTAACTCCAATTATATTCTAAGATTTACTATAAGGAGAGAACTATCTATGGTAGGGACTAAGGTCCTTTAAATATACAACTGTACGCCTAAGAAATCCTCTCTTATATGTGAGGTACGTGTTATACGTGTTATACGTAGTTATACACTGCGTATACTTTGTATACTGTGTATAATATTATGTGACTCGCTTACTATTCCTCGTTATATGGTTCCACCGGATCTAACCTGGACCGTGCCTGTATTAACCAACTAGCCTCTGCCGACTCTTCTCTAAGTAGTCGTAACATCGTACTTAAAGCGTCCGTAACAACTAATAGGAATTAATTACCTACCTGGCTAAGCTGCTATAAATACACCTCTAATTTGGCCTTAAGCTAAGGCTTACTATACCCGCTTAGCGCACCCTAGGGGCCCTTGCGGGGTCCAAATATTATTAAATACGTAAAGCAATTTATTATGGTTTAAGGGCTAATTTTATACCATGCTGCAATGGCCCAATAAACAGCCCTAAGTATATTTATTATCTTAAGGGGGTTCCTATCTTGTTCCACCTAATCTACCATATAGGACAGCTAGTAGCGGCGGTAATAGGCTTTAAAGGTTTAAATTATACCCTAATTTAGAGGCTAATAGAGAGAGGTAACATTTTTAGGCAGGAATTTAACCCTAGTATTAAGCAAGCTGGCGCGCTCCAATATTATAAGCATACCCCCAGTATGGCCAGGAGCGGAATTAATAAGCAGGAGGACCTTCCTGCCGCCTATTAAGCTGTTAAACCACTTAATATAATTAAGGAATATTAACGCTGTTATCTAGGCCTTCTTATTAAACCTCTAGGCGAAGTTGAGGCCCCTAAGGTTGCTACGCTGCGTGCTAAAATATTAAGGATTCTTTGCTCTTCCAATAATCCATAGGGGTACAATATGGCTGCCGTCTGCATTACTATAGTGGACGGTTATAATACGCTCCTTCTGCTTTTTGGTGCCTAATTGCCCTATAGTTATAAGTCCTATATCCAGCGTGGCCTTGTAGAAAAGCCCTGCCTTATCCATATTATAGACATCTTAATTTAGGTACGCATCTATAACAACCCTAAGCTCCTACATACGCTCCTTAGCGCCCTCTATATCCGCTAACCTAGCCTCGCTATATAGCTTCCGTCTTAATATTTAATTCCTCTTCTTAAAGTTGTTAACCTAACCACTTAAGAAGCTAGGCTATTATTAACCCTAATAATACGCCATTGTATTCCAAAGCTTTATTGCCATAGCCCAAATAAGGTTACCGGTAACGAGTATATCGGCGGCCTGCATCCACTGTTGCTATTTAAATAGCGCTTCTTTAAGCTTAGGATTTTTAGGAGCTCTACACCTCTTAAAGCCCTCCTAGCCGCGTTAAAGGACTAGTAAATTAAGGTACTTATATTTGGGCTTTAAGGAGTCTAATACAATAGACTGTTGAATAGGGCGTCAAAATTAATTAGTAAAAAAGCAAGCAGTGTCTCTCTAAGGTTTTCCAGGGTTCTTATAGCAGTATACCCGAATCTGCTGCCTCTTACGCTCTAAAACACCATGGCGGCGGAGGCGCTTAGGGTTGTCCTTATACTTCGCCATTATATAGGGCAAGAGGGGTGTTAAATTAATAAATATTAATGGCTGCGGTGCTGGTTTGTAGGCTTAAGAGTAAGGAAGGGGTTAATACATGGCGCCAAATTGCTCGCGCTATACCGTTCTTGTATGAGAGAGCTTTGAATGTAACGGCGTATCAAATTTAAACGTAAGCCTCATAAACCTCATAGTAAAATCAACTGTTCATGGCTATTGACCGGTATACCGTAGAGGAACGGTATACCGAGATAACGTTAAAACGCGGCTTTACTGTATAAGCAAAATCCCTCACAATCGTTTGATTTGAAAAGCTTCATTTGATTTTGATATGGGCGTTTTTCTAAGCATGCTGATCCGTCGGAGATTAACCTTATTTTACCTAGTAAAACAGACGGCCTTCTCCGAACGATCAGCAGCGCTAATAATAAGGCACTTACAGCGAGATGCGCCATGTCCAGTAGCGTAACCGACAGATTCCACTAATAGAAGGACAGGTAGAGAATAGGGGCGGCGGGAGGCTGTGCGGTATATTTGCATGGTTCTAACCAGTTGCGAAAAACTTGGTCAGAAAAACCTCCGTGACCACACTTAGTTACTCCAATCACGCGATACAGATGTTGATGCGTATTAATTGGAGTCAATTGGTCGAGATGAAGAGGTGGAGCAGACGAAGACGGGGTACATCCTGCACGGGGGAGATCCTTTAAATCGATGAGCTAGCAGCTTCGCTTAAGCCACGGCAATCCGCAAATCGCTTTTACCTTGTGCGACATAGCGGGACCCTTTGGGATATCTGGCGTTTAGCAAAAGAGCTGAGTCGTGTTGATCTTCATTATTCGACCCATTACTGACGGTCTCCACAGCCAGCCACCCGGGAGGGGAAGTGCATCGCGTGGTGCATGCGACCTTTGGGCAAGCTGGGCGTGTTAAAAAGAAAAGTGATAAATACTATGAAGAAGACGTCCGCAAGTCGACGTCCTGGAGCCCAAAATCCCGACTCCATTTGGAGGTCAACGAAGGCTCCATGAGACGATTTCTGGCCACACTCGATCGTGCGGAACGCGGTCGCCAAACGATCGTGGCCAATCTGCCCTCGAAAGAAACTATGGACAACATTACAGCCACGGTTAGCACTGACGACGGTCATGGCAACTTTGGCATAACAGCACCGCCGATAGCACCAACACCAACTCCACACCACCATCCTGACCTACACAAACTCGTTCCTGCCAACGACAAGCTCGCAGTATTCCGCCAGCTTACTGGAATCGACAGTGTCCCGGCACTGAAACTGACCGAGATTCTTGGCCGACCGGCCTCAAATCTAGGGATATATGCTCGTACTGTGCGTGCCGAAGACCGAGCTACGCTGCAATATAGGATATTCAGCTTCCTCATCAACGCTTGCCTGGGCATACAGATCATCGTCGCAGCCTCCCTAACTGCCCTGGGTGCTGGTAATGGACCGCACAGAGTCGTCACCGGGTTCGGCGCCATCAATACAATCATCGCTGGTTTCTTGACCTACCTCAAAGGCTCCGGCCTCCCGAACCGATACAAGCACCAACAGAATCAGTGGGAGAAAGTGAGAGAGTATATTGAGCAACGGGAGCGGGATTTTTGTTTGGAGAGATGTACATTGGAAGTTGATGAGGAAATCGATATCATTGAACGCATGTACGAGGGCGTGAGGAGCGAGATGGAGTCGAGCATGCCAGACAGCTATGGCTCAAGCGAAGCGCGGGGGAGAAAGGGACTTCCGCCGGTCTTAGTCAGTGTCGGGCATGCCGGGCTAAAGAAAGAAGAGCACCCAACCATCCCCAGCCCAACACATGTTTCAAAGCAGAAGGACGCATTAGTCTAGGATCCTGTAATAGGCTCTCTAGACTAACTACGAGGAGTTTAGAGGCAGATGAGAATTCGTAAACAAATACTAATAATCATAATAATCCTACAACGTCTCTTGCGTCCGTACGCCTGGTATTGAGTCTAAATCAAGTGCTCGGTCTACTTAAATATCATTTCCCTGCTGACGATCTCAGGTTTCGCTCTGCGTATCTGTGATGGATCTGCGCTTATTATGCTAGGATTGGAAATCGCTCGAGGGCGAACCGCTTCTACTATACTACAACAGCTTCCTACTACACCACAAGGGCTTTGAGTATATATATTTATAATTTTATGAATATTCATTCGTAAGGGCTGTCAGAATATTATCACTCACGAATGAATAAATCGGTATGAAGCAATGAATAAAAATATCATTGACAACCCTGTTTTTGAAGCTACTTGTGCACATACTGCGTGCCTTTGCAATCACACATCATCATGGAAAAGGGGGTTGCTCACCATGGCTGGCGAGTGCTACGACACTGCTCATTAATTGAATAGGACGCATGATGAGCCACTCGTGCGAATGCACAGCGAAAATCCGGCTCCTATTGCTTAAACGCAATCGGTGATTCTACTTTCTTTATCTGTGGAAAATACCGCTGCGCTGCGGTGTCCTGTGATCAGAGTTTCTTTAATATGCCACCATCTGATCATGTTAATTTTCTAATATCGGTCAATATTCCATTGTATATATGAAAAAATCTTAGAAGTTTTAAAGGATTCTGGCGAGTGGCCATCTTCACTATAAAAATTGCAATATTCGGCTGGCAGATATGGCAGTATTTGCCAATACATAATAGGTATACTAAGGGCTAAGTAGCTAGATAAACTAGAATAAAAAAAGAACCTAGTAATTTGTAAGGGCGCGAAGAGGCTTCGGAGCAGATTTAAAGGAACAATATAAATTCTATCTAAATCTAGGGGTATAGCTCTTGCACATCGGCAAAATATGGTCCCCTCTAAATGGCCTCAATGGTTGGTGGTTGACGCAATTGGCGCGCAGTTGAGGGCATTTGGCAACCCGACCGACTAGCCTATGTCGTGTTTTTTTAACACGCAGCCTGCGCGCATCCTACGCACAACCTGCGCATTTGGCAAAGTATTTGGAGCCATCTACCTCTTTTATACTAATAGTATATTTTAAATAAATAAAGGCTACTTTAAGGGTATTTATAAGGCTAGCAAAATACATTATATTATTTTAGATAATTTAATATAATATGGCGACGGTTCTCTTCTACCTATCTATCTACTAACTTACCTACCTGCCTATCTACCTACCTGCCTACCTACCTACCTACCTACCTACCTACCTACCTACCTACCTACCTGCCTACCTGCCTGCCTGCCTACCTGCCTACCTATCTACCTACCTATCTACCTACCTACCTATATTAGTGTCAGATTCAATTTAGGGAAGGGGTCGGCCCAATTAAAGGCTCTGATTTATTCGAATCGTTCTCTATAGCCTTTCGCTGGCTGTATATTTGAACGGTGGTCGTCTAGGGTGCGGTTGTCTAGTTCTGGCGACGGTGGTCTGGTTCTGGCGACGGTGGTCTAGTTCTGGCGACGGTCGTCTGCTGGCTGCCGTGCCGTTCTGGTGCCTCCCTAGGTAGGGAGAATATAAGGAAGGATGGGTAAAAAAATAAGGTGGCTACGTGGCAGAGGCACGTGTGGGCTATCGGAATATAGCGGGGACCCGATGCAGAACTTCGTGTAGAGCCGTACGCAGAGCTTCGCGCAGAGCCTCGTGCAGAGCCTCTGTACGTAGAGCTTCGTGTAGAGCTTCGTATAGAGCTTCGTGCAGAGCTTCGTGCAGAGCCTCTTGCAATTAGCATATAACTTAAAAATAATATATTATACAACCTCAATTGCATATTAAGGAATGTATAAGTTGGTTAACTACATATTATTTAACTTTTAAATATGTTAAATTAGTTAATTGCAGGTTATTTATATATTATTTAACTTTTAAATATATTAAGTTAGTTAACTGCATATTATTTAATTTTTAAATATATTAAGTTGGTTAATTGCGTGTTAAGTTAGTTAATTACATGTTGAGTTAGTTAAATTATATGTTAATTACGCGAAACGCGCTTAGCAAAGTCGACTTAAAACCCAGCCTGTAAATATTTTCCCAATGTAGAGAACAAGACGTTGCGTAAAGAAGAGAAAGGAATAACACGAGAATCTTGTAATTAAATAGTTAGGGTCTTAGCGGTCGATGCGTGCGCATATACGCACGCAGTCTTTAGTAGAATTTAATTGATCTAGCAGAACTTGGCAGGAATTAATTAAGCTAGCAGAATTCGGCAGAATTTATTTAAGCGTCGGGTTTTATCTATTAAGTGTTTTACTAAGATATTCCTATTACAACTAGGCTAGTCCTATTATAGTACCCCCTCTTTATTTAAGGGTATAACAAAGCCTTATAGCAGGTGCTATGGTAGATTTATTAATAGGCTAGGTATATAGGTAAATAAGAAGTTAATAACGTAAATATAACTAGTAGAGTAGTTGCCTAATAGATTAACTCTAATTATATTCTAAGATTTTGTTAGCGACTCAGTCAATCGAGGCACGAGCACGGCATGAGGGACGCGCAAGCCTGTACAATTAGTAGTCTATAAACGAGGATCCAAAGCTAGAGAAAGGAAGGGAGAAGAATAGCAGCGCCGTGCGAAGTTTTATGCGGTCCTCTAGTCACGTGGACTCACGTGACTTGGCGTCTACCATAACGTCTACTATAATCCACCGTTTTCTACTAGCGCCGTAACATTACCCCCCCCTCCGAAAAAGCCTGCCCTCAGGCTTTGTATGTCCGTATTATATCCGTGGGGTGTTCTTATCTGTATGCTCGACAGGTAGCTTATTATCTTCGCTATACTAGCACTCCATCTACTCGTCTAGATACTTTGGGGGTCCTGGCTTGTTAGGGTATTAGTTATGGAATTCTTTAAGCTTCTAGGGGCAACCTATAAAGTTCCAGGCGGGGTACCAGGTTGGGTCTAGATTGTAACCTTTCTATTAGATATAGTATTTTAGCGTTCCTCGTACTAGTTTACAGGCTAGTATTTCATTAACTTCCCATTTATCGTCGCTATTAACTTAAATCGGCAGTGGAGGCTCATTCTTTTGTCCAGGTAGTAGGTTATTTGCAGCTTTCCGTAGCTTATCTAGTGAGAAAACAGGGTGGACTTTAATTAAGTCTAGGAGTTTAACCTTATATAAGTTGCCTTCTTTATTAAGGATCTTATACGGTCCTGCCATCTTATAGTCTAGCTTATAGCTAGGCTATTCTGTCTTCCAGTTCTTTATTATAACCTAGACCTTATCGCCTACGGTAAAGTCGGGCTCGCGCCTGTGCTTATTTGCCTGCTATTTTATTAATTTCTGGGCCTTCTCTAGGTTCTTGTGGGCTACTATCTATGCTTCTTCTAAGCGTCTAGCATACTGCTATGCTTCCTTATAAGATAGTTTTTCGCGTACGGTCTGTGGTCCTTCCGGTCTCTTCTAGTTAAAGCTTGTATAGGGTAAGTATCCCATTTCTAGCTAAATAGGTGCAAACCCCGTAGAGTTATAGGGTAGGGTTGCCTGGGCGTAGTCTATTATAGGTAGTAGTCCGCTCTAGTTATCCTAAAAGTAGTTAATAAAGGGCCAGAGTCTTTGGTCTAAGTACTAATTTATAATCTCCGTCTGACCGTCTATCTGGGGGTGGTATACTATAGAGAGCTTTAGCCTAATACCTAGGATCCGGGTGAACTCGTTCCAGAAGGCCAATATAAACTGCGGCCTATAGTCGGATATGATAGTATCTAGTAGTCCATAAATTCGGTAGATATAGTGGATATATAGTTAGGCCGCCTCTTTAGCATCAATATTCTTATAACAGGGGATTGAGAATGGGCGCTTACCAAAGCAGTTAACTAGGATTATAACCATATCATATCTATCGCGGTCCGTAGGTAACTTGTGGAAGTCTATAGAGATATGCTGCCAGGGGCGTTCTAGTATTGGGAGTGGCTTTAATAGCCCTAGGGTCTTGTCTCGTGGAATTATAGACCTACGGCAGTTGTTGCAGTTCTGTATATAGCGGTTAATATCTGTAACTATTCCAGGCTAGTAGTAGCGGTCGCCAATAATTCTACGGGTCTTATTTTTTCTAGGGTAGGCCGTAGAGACCTAAGTATATGCTTCGGTAATAAGCTAAGTCCGTAAATTCTATTCCTCTGCCACTACCAGCCGTTTCTAGTACTTAAGTAGTCCGTTTTTAAGGGACCATGGGCTAGTAGTATCCTTTACCTTTTCGCGGCACTCCTGTAGAGAAGGGGCCGTATGGTTTGCCTGCAGTAGTTTATTAATAAGGTTAAGTTCTGTGGAGTTAACGGGGCATATCTTAGCGTCTAAAGGGTCTGTATTTAGTTCTGCCTGTATCCGGGGGTTGAGGTGCTCTGGTTATAGTAGTGCCTAGGTCTATAATAAGATCTTTATAGCCGCCTAGTTACCTAGGTCCTGTTTACACCTTATAAGAGCATCCGCACGGTTTATAGCGCCTGGTCTATATATAATTAAGAAGTTAAACTAAGATAGAATATCCGCCTAGCGTGCCTGGCGGGCTGTAAGGGCCTTAGTTATTATAAAGTATTCTAGGGCCTTATAATCCAAAACTACCTTAATGGGCTTAGGGGTCCCCTCTAGCTATACACGCCAGTGCTAAAAGCTAGAGATAATAGCCAGCATTTCTTTATTATGGATATGGTAGTTTAGCTCGGCATCTATTATAGTCTTTGAATAGTATACAATAGGGTGCTATTCTCCGTCCAGTTGCTTCTGGGAAAAAATACTAGCTATTGCACTATCTAAGGCATTAGTTTCTAGCATTAAGGGCCATTCTAGGTTAAAGTGGGCAAGTAGGGGAGCCAATACCAGCCGCTTTTTAAGCTCATTAAAGGCCTGCATACATATGGCGTTAAAGTGGAATGGCTGGTCTTTCCTAGTAAGGCGGTTAAGAGGCTAGGTGATCCTGCTGTAGTTCTTAATAAAGTGTTAGTAGAAGTTACAGAAACCTAAAAATAATTATACCCCCTTTACGGTCCGTGGGGGTGTCCACTAGTTAATTACAGCCGTTTTCTCTAGGTCGGCCTTAATTCTGTCTATACTAATAATAAAACCTAGGTACTTTATATGCTTAACACTAAATTCTAACTTCTTAATATTGGCCTGGAGACCAGCCTCGCGGAGCCATTATAGGACTTTATAGACGTGCTCCTCGTGTTCCAGCTCGTTCTTAGAGTAAATTATAATATTATCTAGGTAGGCTGTATAGAAGTCGTCAAGGTAGTCAAAGAGTATATCGTTTATATACCGCTGGTACGTAGCTAGTCCGTTGGTTAGTCCAAAAGGGAGTACCTTACATTTATACATTCCGTAACGGGTTTAAAATATAGTAAGCTCCTTAGACCCAGGGTCTATCCTAATTCGGTAGAAGGCCTGGCGGATATTAAGCTTTATAAAGACCCTAGCTCTACTCATTTGGGCAAGAGTCTTATTAAGTAAGGGTAGTGGATAGCGGTCCTTGCGGGTCATGTTATTTAGCTTATGGTAGTTAATGTAAAAGCGTAGTCCTCCATTTGGTTTTTTAGCAAAGAGAATAGGCGAGTTAAAAGGGGCTTGGCTAGGCTTAATAAAGCCCTTATTAAGGTTGTTAATAAGGTACTGCTTTGTGGCCTGCAATTCGGTGATAGACTATGGGTAGAGAGGGCTAAAGCTAAGGGTGCTTCCCTTGCCTTAATCGATCTCGATCTTGTAGTTATATAGTCGGTGAGGCAGAAGTATATCTAATACTGCCTTGGAGAATACGTCCTTGAATTTCCAGTGTTAATTAGGTAGTTTTTGTTCTACTAGTTCTTTATCCGTAAGCTCGCTTTTCTGTCCGCTAAGCTTACTTTCCTTTTCCTTAAGCATTCAATCAATTTTGTACAGGCTAGTTGTAAAGGCAATGGTATTAGGCTGAACCAAGTTCTGGTAGAATCCTACAGCGCTAATGCAGCAGATATTGACTAGTGGGAGGTCCGTAGGTTTCTTTACGGATGCTTGTTAGGCCGTATCTTGCGGTATAGGGTGTATAGTCTTCCTTAGCTTATGTTCCATTTTCCGTAAGTTATCCTTCCTGTCTATTAGCTTAGTATAGCGTCCAATGTCCCTGGTTTTCCTTTGGGGCTGTATAGGGCCTAGGTTCTCTATGGGGGGCTTAGCTAGGTCACTACTAACTTCCTAGGTCTCTGGTGCGGATGGCGTAATATATATAGTCTAGGGGCGGCGTAGTATACGGATCTGTTAAGGATTAAGACGTATATCCTTCTTAAAGGCCTAGTTTCTGCGTATAGCATCAGCCTAGTAAATAGTATTAATCTAGGGCCGTATAAGGTTTTCCATTATAATGCTGATTTCTTTTATAAAGGAAGGGGTTAGGGGTAGGGTTTTAGGCTAGATAAGCCGTCTATTCCGTACGTCGAGCTGTAAGCCTAAATAGGCTAGCTATTTTCTCCCTATAATCATATCGTGGCTCCCGAGGTCCGTAATAAGAAAGGGGACGTTATACTACCTTCGTCCGTTAATGCGGAGGTAAATCCGCAAGATAGTCGTAATAGGTGGCCCTATTCGTCCGTTGTACCCGCGAATAGGAATTGGTTTGGGCAGTTCTTTAAGGGGTGCATTTAAAAAGTCAGCCAGCTTTACGGCACACTAGGTGTCTATTAAGGCAAAGGCATTTGCTCCAGAGTTAGCTAAAGCAGAGGTTAAAACTTAATATCCATTATAGAATAAGGTATAAGGGATAGTGTAGCTTCTTCCACTAACTAGCTAACCTAGATTAATATGTAATATATTAATCCCTTTTAACCCTAAAGAGGAGTCTTCCTCTAGGGTTCCTCTTTTTCCGACTCTATACTATCCTCCTAAATTAACAGAACCTCGCCCGTTTTTGCCTTTGTCTGGTAATTCTTTATAAAGTGGTCTTTCTGGCCGCATAAAAAGCAAGCTCCTTAATTACTAAGGGCCTATTTATAGGGGTCGTTGTACATGGGCCAAGTATACGCCGGACCCGCAGTAGGACTAGCTATACGGCTAGCTGCTAAATTAATGGCGGGCTGTACGGCTGGTGCTGTAGAAGTTGCAGATCGTGCTGGGGTGTTACAGGCCGTTTGTAAAGTACTTACAGTCTGGTTTGGAGAGTTTTTAGCTTTGTACCGCTTAGATTATGCCTTAATTCAATAGAGGCCTTAGTTAATAGCTAGGCAGTGGTCTATAAGTACCTTTAGCGTCTATATAGTAGTAAAAACTAGCAGTACGGCGCGCTATAGGTCTAGGGTAAGCTTGTTAAAGAGGTCTAGTATTAGGTCTTTATAGGGAATTTAGGCTTGGCCAGCTAGGTGCAGAAAGCGGGTCTGGAAGGCTAAAAAGGTCTCCATTGTCTTTATATTAAGAGCTTTGTAATCAAGGCGGGCGTTCTATGTCTTAAAGGGGTCCTTGTAAATGGAAGACAGGTAGTTAACCATCTTTTCTTTAGAGAGGAAGGGGTTTGCCAAGTCCTAGGCGTATTGCGGACGTAGATGCGTCTGTATGTCCCTACCAGTACGGCCGAAGACGTAGGCCATTTTAGCTTAGGTAGTAGGGAAGTGGTCCGCATTAACTTCAAGCTTATCTTGCAGTTAAAGCTTCTAATTATTAAATATAGGGTCAGTTCCGTCTGTAAGCAATAAGGGGTCCGCAACCTTCGCAGACCGCAATGATGCTAATGCTATATATTAGGCTAGGGTCTTAAGGACTATAGCAAGTCTCTAGGTATCTAATAACTCCTTACTAGGTATAGGGGTGTCTCTGGTTTCAAGCAGCTCTTAAAGCTGTTTAATTTCGGCATTAGCTGCTGCGAGCTCTTCCTAGGGGGTTGAGACGGCGACTGTTTTACTATTAGAGGTATTTGCGGGTCCTACAGCGGCTTTGCCGGCTGCTGTATTTCTTGGCATAGTGGTAGGGGTATTAGGTAATTTCCGGTGTTTGTTTATTTTCTAGGGGTTCTAGTCCGTGCGTGTCCTATTCTTAGGTTTCGCGTTCTGTTCGTGTTCTTTTAGTTCTTAGGGGTCTGTCCTGTCCTTGTGGTCCTAGTAATGTCCTTAGGGTCCTATTCTATGTTCTTTATAGATATATTTGAGTTCCTTCTCAGGAAGAAAGAGTAGTTAAGCTTTAGATAATATTAGCGACTTAGTTAATCGAGGCACGAGCACAGCATAAGGGACGCGCAAGCCTGTACAATTGGTAGTCTATAAACGAGGATCCAAAGCTAGAGAAAGGAAGGGAGAAGAATAGCAGTGCTATATGAAGTTTTATGCGGTCCTCTAGTTACGTGGACTCACGTGACTCGGCGTCTACTATAACGTCTACCATAATCCACCGTTTTCCACTAGCGCCGTAACAGATTTACTATAAAGAGAAGAACTATCTAGGTAGGGACTATAGTCCTTTAAATATATAATCTTACTCCTAAGAAATATACTAAGTACATTAGTATATTAGTACGTCGGTACGTCTCTTATGTTCCTACGTTCCTATATTTCTATATTCTAAATTAGTCTTATAACTAGCCACGTAACTTAATTACCCCTTATCCTATAGCTTAATCGGTTTTAGTGCTTTCTATACTATCTTAATTAACCTATTTATATCTTCTTTTAGTAGCTATACTACTGCTAATATAAGGTCCGTAACACTATCCCCCTTCTTTTTATTTTCGTCCTTAAAGATATCTTATATCTCTAAGTTGTCTATTAGAGGGGCGGTATTCCCGCTTTTAATTTAATAACCTTCTAAATTTATAATACCTTTTATTAGATCCTTATTATCTAAATACTATAATTGGCTTATAGTTACTATCCTCTTACTAAGTAAAGTAATACCGTCTTATTCTCGTTGTGCGGAGAAAAAGTTAGTATATATTACGCTCGCGGCTCTATCTAGTTGCTTACCTTCTTTATATACTAAGTGTATAAAATTAAATATATAATTATCCTGCAATATTTAATCTATCTTTAACGCTAAGTATACGCGTCTTATTATTCTTTATAGGCGTCTAGTACTTTATCTAATTTATTACTGGGTCTTAGATTTAATTTACTACTAAAAAGTTGGAAACCTAACTCTTTACTACCTATAATAAACTCCAGTTCTTACGCGATAAGTAAAATTATACCCTAGTTAAGTTCTAGCGTCTTTATAACAAAGTGTAACAGTACTAGGGCATTATTACCTGCCTATTACAATATCGCTTACTACTAGCGCCTTGGCGCCTCCTATATATTAGCCCCTAACGGCCTTCCTCTTCCCTTTTCCTTCTCCTTAGCTTAGTATTCTTGTATAGTAGCAATCCATAAGCTTCGGTTTAAAGGTATTTATGCAAGCCCGTTACAAAAAGAGTCGTAAATACTTAATACTCGACTAGTTACTCATGCTTAGTTATCCCATCTTAAAAAGGGTTATAAGGAGATGCGTTTAAAGAAGTTAAAGCTTATTAAATAGGGTCTCTATAAACTTAAGCAGGAGGAGGCTAAAACGAACTTATCTTAAGTAGGGAAAAAACAACTCTAAATAGCGTAGTAGCTAATTCTCTTAGGTCCTCCTTAGGTAACCTATTTTTTTTAGCAATTCTTTCTTATTAATGCTTTCTAACCTAATTTCTTCTAATACTTTTATGCCTTTCTTATAGCGTTTTTTAGGTTGTCTAGCGGTTCCTAAGTAGTCTTATTATAGTCTATCTACTTAACCTTATATTATATTTTATTGTCTATATCCTTATAACTAATAATCTTCTAAATTTACTATTTGTCTTCTTATTCTCTATACATATCTACTTTGTAAATTAGTAGTTTAATACTCCCATATACCGACTCTAGTATCGCGATATACTACATAGAGTAGATCTTTATTTTCTCTAGTAGGTCTAATCTATATATAACTTCTAAGATTTTTGCTAAGATCCTAAATAGTCTTAGTTTAATATAGTCCAATTTCTTACCTAGTGGTTAACTCTTAAAATTTTTATATAGTAGCCATACTTTATCTCCCTCCTTAAGATCTAGTCCCTTAGATCTCTTAGCATTATAGTATCTTTTTATTCTTATCTATACTAGTTTAGCTATTTTTTTAAGATCTATATAAATATTTATTAGATTCTCTATTCTTTTTTTTATAGCTATACTACTAGTCCTTTTTACTAAACGTAGCGATGATAATATTCTTAGTTTATATCCATAGTTCGCCATAAATAGTAACGTTTCTATTCCTTCTTGTAGTGTTATATTATATATAAATTATATAACTAGTAGTAATAATACCTAATTATTCTGTGTATAATTAATATAATGCCTTAAATACTATTTTAATATTTGGTTTAGTCTCTCTATTTAACCGTTTGTTTATAGGTAATATATAGTTAATATTACTAAGCGAACCCTTTATTCTGCTAAAATACCTCCTAAAATATTACTACGAATCTGTAAGAGTATATATATTAGATCCCGCCGCGCTTACGACAAGTTCGCAAGTACTTACTGTCTTTTTGGCTGTATGGCGACGTAGGGGCGGGACACGTTACAAAATCTTAGATCCTTATCCGATATAAATTTAGTTAATACTCTATATCTTATAAACACTTCTTTAATATAGATTCTAGCTATATCTTCCGCTAAGATTTCTTCTATATATGCTATAAAGTAGCACTACTTAGTTAACTTATTTACTATTATAAGGATTATATTATATTCCTACCTAGTAATAGGGTTTTTTAATTCTAGTAACTTTATAATAAAGGCCCATAATATAACCTCCTATAGTATTTTTAGTATTTTAATAGGTTATAGCTCTCTATATGGCGTATACCTTATTAGTTTATTTCTTTAGCAATCTAAATACTCCTTTATAACTTATCTTGCTAACCCCCTAATTCCTTAAATAATATACTCCTCCTAAAGTCTTAACACTAAGCCTATAGCTCTATTATATTCCTAAGTTATCCCCTTATAAAATTCTCTTATAAATTCTTTCGTAATTAATCTTAAAATATAGGTTACTTTCCTATTCTTATAATATTTTATATTTAGATCTTCTAGCTACGCTTCTAGAATCCTTTATAACTAGAAAATTTCCAATATTTTATAAACTCGATCTAGTTCGTTTTCTTATATTGCTATAATCTTAGGATAATTATACCTAATTAATCCGTCTTTATCTTTTCGTAATATCGCTTCTAATATCTTTTTATTATTTTATAACTTCTTAAGTGCGTCTACTCTTACATTCTTGATTTCCTTAATATACTAAATATTAAAATAGTATTCTATAAGTGTAAGGGATCTTTTGGCGGCTGCCAAGGCTAGCCTTCGGCTAGCCCTTGGCACCTCCTTATAAGCTCCCTTGGGCTTGCAGCCCTTCCCTCCTCATCGGTTCGTCTCTCTCCGTACGAGGTATTGCCATACCTACTCTTTACCATATCGTCCTCTTCCATCGACTCTCCTTGTGACTCATGCTCGGCTTGCCTGCTCCCTACCGTACACCTGGGCAATAGCCTTACAATAAGCATCTCTATATATCTAACTTATCTATAATTAAGTTCCTTTGTTATTAGGAACTATATTAGGTTCTTATAATCCGTTTTAACTATAAATAGTTTCTATATACTTTGTAAGAATACTCTCTATTTTTTAAATACTATAACTATACCTGGTGACTCCTTATTATAGATATTATAGTTTAGTTCTAGTAGTACTATCTTTTAATTATAATATGCTACTAAATGCTATACGTTTTAATACTTCTATAGAAAATATGCTCCTAGTGCAAAGTTTAATATATCTATCTCTATAGCCGTCTTTAGCTTTAGTTAATAGATCTTAAGGATTAGATTCTAGGTAAATAGTTTCTTAAGTTCTTAGAATAACTTTCTTTATTTGCTACCCTATATCTATAGTTCCTCTTTCTTTATTAATTATATAAATAGCTTAATATTTTTTAACTACTATACTATAAACCTTCTATAGTAGTTATAAAAATATAAGGGATATTATTGCGGTCACCTTGGGTTGCCCTTAGGACAACCCTTAAATACCCCTTAAATGTCTATTGGTTACGTGCTAGAGGCACATACCTATAGTATATAGTCTCCATAATCCTAGAGGCCTTACCTCCTTAAGGATTTATCTCTCTTACTAATCTATTCTATTCCACAATTGTGTCCTTATAGCCCCCTATCTATAAAGTCCCCTTATATTTAAATCCTTCCTACTCTATTTAGAAGGGCAGCTGACTTTAAGAACCAGATTATTTATTTACATCTTTTATTTACATCTATTATTCTCCCTTAAAATCTCGCAACGACTTAAATGGAAACTCTATAAATACCTTATAGAAAGCCGTCGCGCTAAGGCAAGAAGGTCCCTCTAATAGCGAGAGATTGCGATAATATAAACCTCTGGGTAAGACGGCTAAATAAGCCCTAACACCTAGATGCACCAAGAGCTTAAAGACTCTCGCATACCTATGGTTACTAGCAATACTAAGGAAAACGTAGATACCCTCTATAACGGTTATAATACTGCTAGAACCCCTCTAGCCCCACTTAGGCTAATTAAAAGATTAAGTGCTAGAGGTAACCCTAAGATCTTCCTCTAAATTAGAAATATTAGAGGAATATACTAACGCGCCTAATTAGGGACCCAACCAGAACCCTCCCGGAAGACTACCAGCCTATAATTAGTATAGTAGCGGCGTATAGACTGCTTATGAGCTAAGCGGGCCTACCTCTTTAGGTAATCTAACCTAACTACTAACTTAAGGCTTAAGCCTTATAGGGAAATCCGTATTAGCTACTAGTACTAATACTACCTCTATAGCCAGAGCTTCCCTAAGCCTAAGGTTAGAAAGTTAAGAGCCCTACACCAATTTTTTCTAAGGAGGATATTAGAAAGCTGCTATAAGGCTCTTAGAAGCTATACGGGAAGGAGCTACTAATAAATATATTAGAAACCTCTAGGGACAGGTCTAGATCTAGTAGAGCTTAATTTAGGCTAGATAAAACCTTTTATAACCTAGCTAAGGCTAAGTACCTTTAAGGGGCTACCTAGTACTTACCTAAGGAGGTATAGAAGACTTAGAGAGGTATCTATATAGTAAATGGAAAAAAGATATAGACTAACTAGCTAAGGCCTCTAGTAGTCTAGAACTTCGCTATAGACCTAACGTCTAACAGTTAAATGACTGGGTTTATAAAGTAAATAACTTCTTTAAGATGCTAATAATATAAGATAATACTAAAGAGCGTACTTAATGGATTATTAATAAGATTAAAGATTAATCCCTAAACTAGATTGCACTTAATTAGCTTAATAAAAAGTAAATTACTATATAGCCGCAGCTGTAAACCTTTCTAAAGAAATAGACTTAAGACCCGTATATTATATAATATAATAATGCAGAACTATTTTAGAATGGGATATAGCTCGACCGCTATAATTTCTACCAGTTTATAAACTTTATAAAAACTTGTACTTAATTAATAGATTTAGAGCCCTTTAAAAATAAGAACGGTAGTATTTATAAAAAGGAGAAGATTGTATTTATCTGGGCTAGAATTAAGCTAGTAATTTATAATAAAATAAAGCGCATAGGAGCCCTATTATGGATTACTATATATATAGATTTTAAATAAGCGGTTCTAAACGCTAAGGATATAGTAAGGAACTAGACCTCTTCTGGTAAGAAGCTGGGGGGTAACTAAAAGTATAGGCACTTTAGTAGTAATATAGTGTTACGGACGCTTTAAGTACAATACTACAACCACTTAGAGAAGAGTTAGAGGAAGCTAGTTAGTTAATAAGGGAATAGTCCAGGATGGAACTAGTGGAGCCAAGTGACAAGAAATAGTAAGCAAGGTCACGTAATATAATCTATATAATCTGTATAATCTATATAATATATAACAGAGCAGATAGAGTAAATAGAGTAGACAGAGTAATAACTTTCTTAGGCGTATAGATGTGTATTTAAAGGACCATAGTCCCTACCTAGATAGTTCCTTTCCTTATAGTAAATCTTAGAATATAATTAGAGTTAATCTGTTAGGCAACCACTCTACTAGTTATTATTTATTACTGTTATATTATTAACTTCCTATTTACCTATATACCTAGCCTATTAGTAAGTCTACCGTAGTATTTCCCATAAGGCTTCGTTATATATTCACTACCTAGTTATAGTATTAACAAAGTTAAACAATATGCTACTAAAAGCACTAGTTACAATGCCATCTACGGCAGCTATAACCTTAGGGTTAGGAGGAGATACTAGTATAAGAGATACTAATTTGCAGCTAGTTATAGTAGGTTAGTTATAAGAAATGGTTAATTAATTAACAGATAATAACTAAATATTTAAGGATAGAATTAATGGAATCGGAGCAGCTAAGGTTAAGTTACCCTTAATTAAGCGATTCTTAGGGGAGAAGTTAAAGCTTAAGGGGTTTCTTATGTAAATGTACTTTAAAGTTATATAAGAAGGGGCGAAGCTAGTAATACCTATAGACCAAGTAGTATACGCAGGATTGTTTCTAATGGGAAGAGTACTTAAGTGATTTAAATCTTACCTTACCAAGATCCAAATGAATAGAATAATAACTACTAATTAGGAAGTATGGTATATATTTACTAACTAAAGTAGGTTTTTAGAAAGGTTAATACAGATATTTAGAGACCTGGAAGTAATAACTACGGTAAAAAGAAAGCTTTAGAACCTAGTATAATACACTTTAGCAATTAAGTACATAATATAGTTTTAGACACTTACAACCTAGGTTAAATAGAATAATAAGGCGCTTATAGTATAGTATAAATAGGGACTTAAGGCTAAAGTCTAGGATGTAATTATCCTAATAGAAGATGCAGATACTCTAAGAGAGTTAATTGTTACGGCACTGATGCGCGTAACCTGGATAGGGCCTAGTCAGGGGGTTCGCTTACGTCTTGGCTCCATGTATATAGACGTGTTCTTTCCACGACCTTCTTCTGCTCCTCATTTTGATATCCGAGCCCATAGACATTCCAATCGTACAGGCTTGCATACGTTCTTTACGGCGCTTATGCCTCGATTGACTGAGTCGCTGTGACATTAATTAACCAGTTAATAAAGATTAACAATAGGATCTACTAGAGAGAATAAGCTAAGAAAGGGTAAGATAGAGTTCCACAGTTATATAAGGCGTAGAGTACGTATTAACAGATATAGAGTTAAAAACTATAGAATAGCAAACTAGAGCTAATGGACCTAAGCGGTACTAAAGAATCTAAAAGATAAAATAAGAAACTATAGAAACCTAGGGGTTAAGGATTAAGTAATTATAGGACTAAGGAGCAGAGGCTAAATTAGGGATCTTAGCAGTAAAAGACATTTAGGCGGACTCTATAGCAAAAAAAAAGGGTTAAAAAAGGAGCTTATATAAATTGCGGAAAACAAGGTTATTTTACTAGAGACTGTAAAGGTGGTTAAAGTAACCACGCGGTAAAAGGCACTAGGTTATTAAAGTATAATAATGCGGATATAGGTATATTACACAGGACTAAGGAGTATTTAATTAAGCACTTTACGTTTTATTATAATAACGCGTGCCAAATTTATAAGGACGCTAAGTATAGCGTAAGCTATTAGCTATAGGAGCTAGAGTTAAAGGGACTTAAAGGAACTATAGAGTTAGATAAAGAATAAGATTAACTCTATAAGCTAAATTAAGATGTTATAGCAACATGCGGATAAAGATTGGTAAAAATAATAATAGAGTTAAAGTACTTATTAATTAATAGTAATAAGGAAGAAAAGAAGGCTAACTAGGGGTACCCTAACCTTAATAATGCAATAGAAGTAGAGACCAAGACTATTATAGAATGCGGTTTAGTAACGGGCGTTATAACACTATTAGATACAGCATCTATCGCTTTATAAGATGGAAGGAGTAATATCTAAAGAAGATTAAGTAAGTAGATAACTGCTAGTGCTAGCTTACCACTTAATAAAGGCAAAAGGCTAGAGGCTTAAGATTCTTAAGATAAGATAAGATATACCCAAGAACCTATAATGGACGATAACCGATGGGAAAGGGTAGTAGCTTAGTTTAAGGATAAACAAATAAGCATGGGACGACAGTTCCTAAGGAGCCAAGATTTTAAAAAATGAATAAGGTCCACAGCAGTTCTAGGTAAATATAGTATTTAGCCAGAAGGTTAAAAGAATGACACGGTAATTAAAAAGTAAGATAACTTTAAAGATCTTTTTAGAAGACAAAAACCAAAGGAAAGTATAGATAAGTTTAGGTAATAAATTATTATATGGTAAGAATAAAAGTTAGACTAGAGATTAGCTATACTAAGATATATAAGGCACAGAGCACTTATATAGAAAGTTATAAATAGGCCAAGAGTAGGAATACTAAGAGCTAAGTGGTTAGATAAACTGGAGCAAGAAGAGGATCTAGGGATTCTAACTAGATTTGCAGAATAATATACTAAAGGTTGCAACAAGGTAGTAATAAAGAGGTACTTTCTTATAAATAGATTGTATATACTTATAGAGCTATACCAGAAGTGGTATAAGCAAAGAGGAAATAATAAGTGGGAAGATTTCTGTATATAGCTAGATGAGAAAGTGTAAGCTTTGCAGTGTAAAGGATTGCATAAGCGACTTAATTGTAAATCTATGGAAATTAGGTGTAATATATATATAAGATTGGGTACAGGTAATAGAGACAGGTAGTAAGAAATACAAGATATACAAGGGTAGTGCTAATACTGCCTTAGAGCCTTCTAGGCTGCAGTACTATATCTTAGCACAGTATCGGTAGTCTATTACACACCCCCCCAGATTTAACCGTGTAGTTAAAGCTATAGAAAACAAGAATAAAGGTAGAGACTAAAACAGGAGTAAAAAAAGGGTTTAGGGCTCGACGGTCCCGTCAAAAAAAATATATATCTCCCTAGCTTCATATATCTAGATATAGAGCTATATTTAAAGAGATGTTCTCTTTAGCCTCTCAGAAGACTATATTTAAAGATATGTCCAGCCTCTTAGGAGACTATACTTAAAGATATCCTCCCCAGCCTCTTAGGAGACTATGTTTAAAGAGGTGTCCTCCCTAGTCTCTTAAGAGACTATATTTAAAGAGGAAATCAGATCTCAATCTTATTATTAGTAGCGGTAATAGGCATCCTCTAGGAAGCCTCCTTTTGTGCTTTCTTAACAGTAGCGGAAAGTCTCTTATATCGTAAGAGCTTTTTATTAATCTATTATTATATTTTCTTATTAAGTATCCACCCATAGGGTCTTAGGCTCTTAATTAGATATTAGCATTCTTAAAATAGGTGCTCTTTACCATAAAGGCATGTCTTTATTAGTAAGACAGGGGAATTATTTTAAAGTGTTGTAAATACAGAGTGGCTAGCAGTCGTGGTAAAAGAAGAAGATGCTATTTACTACATGCGGTAGTACTCCTTAAATTCTTTAATAAGGTTAATAATAGATGGGACGTCTTCGTCCTTTTATTTTTTTTAGATAAGGTCTACTTCTAGTACTCTAGCGAAACTAGAAGAGATAGGTTTGATAGCTTATATAAAATTATAGTGGGGTCTGAATCCCTGGACGTCTAGTAGCTCCAATTATTCTACCAGTTTATAGATGTTTCTCTAGTTATTTAACTATTTATTAATGCTCTATGTTGTATTATAAGCCTTTAGGGCCGTGTATTAATTAAGGACATTATACTTTTAACCTAAGGTGGTAGGGGCTAGTGTAGTCTTTAATGCTTAAAGCCGTTCGTGTACCGTATCGAGGCCATTAATAAGTAGAAGGTAGGATACCAATATTAATCAAACGATGTAATTGCTGATATCATTTATGGCTTGCTTTTGCTTCTAGTGCACGCAGAGGTTATCCTTATATTCTGCGTATAGTTAATTATAGGTAATAAGTTGGTTTGGATCTAGCTTGGCTATTAATATAGCGGTAGGAAGTACGTCTACGGGTATAGGTCGTTTCGGTAGTTCTGGCTTTAGAAGCTTATCTTTCTTCTTTAATAGGTTAATATACTGCCATACCTTATTAGTTTTGGTAGTGTCTTAAATAATAAAGAACCATTACATCCAATTAGATAGCTAGTTAAGAATAACGTTGATTTTTAATTCGCTCGTAGTTGTTATTTTTAGGATTTTAATAGGTCAGGCAGGGTTTAGGCTAGCGTCTCGGCGAAACCTTATTTTGACAATTTAATTCGTCAGTTCGTCTGTTAGTCGGGTACAATTTATCCGTTTATTTAGTAGTAGTAGAGATCGTCTACAGCGTAACGGCTGTAGATTGGTTGTTTGGTTTTAATTTAAAAGTAATTATAAGTATAAGAGCGGTACCCGGAAGAAGCTTAAAATACTTAGTAGAAGTAGTGACTTCTTAAATAAGGTGGTAAATTAATTACTTAGTAAGTGCTAAATATAAAGATCAGATGCAGTACGGTAGGCAGGCCGGGCTTATAACTATAAGCTTTGCAATGTAAAGGATTGCATAAGCAACTTAATTGTAAATCTATGGAAATTAGGTGTAATATATATATAAGATTGGGTACAGGTAATAGAGACAGGTAGTAAGAAATATAAGATATACAAGGGTAGTGCTAATACTGTCTTGGAGCCTTCCAGGCTATAGTACTATATCTTAGCACAGTATCGGTAGTCTGTTACAGAAAGTTATATTAGACTAAGTAATATCTAAGAAATAGATAAGCTATATAAAAGGGGCATTAGTTATAATATTAAAGAACCTAGAAGAACAGGCCGTAGACTAGAGAGAGATAATGCAGATATTAGTACTAGTAAATAATACGGCAATATTTAGATTAATGCGGGAAAGGGTTAAACTTAAGGATAAAGACAAGCTAAGAGTTAACCTAAAGCACCCAGCATATTATATATTGGCGTGGATTGCATATATGGATAATATATGCAATATATACAGAGTACTAAAGGATAAATACTATAAGTATCTAACTAGAATGTATTGAATAATAGACAAAAAGCAATACAGGGACGCTAAGTATATGCATAGTTAGCACCTAGTAGAAGTTTAGGAGTTAGGCAACTTAATACTTTAATTAAGAAGGTTCCTTATAGAAGAATGCCTAAATAGATAATAGTGGTGGAAGTGCCTAGAGAATATATGTCTATAGTATATTAAGGAAAAGAAATAAACTAAGTATTGGCTATAAAGAGACCAAGTATAGTTAAGATTAAATAGCTAATAGTTGGGAAAAGCGGAGGCCTATAGGACCAGAGGGAGCTAGTAGTAGAGCCTTAAACCCTTAAAGGAATCACAGGACGGCACCTAAATCTATAAGTTAGTTAGCAAGATTAAAAGTTTAAAGCGTTAGTAGATAGTGGAGTAATAAAAAACTATATATTACTAGCAGCAGTTAAAAGGATAGGGTTACTGCATAGACAAAAAGAATATCTATACCCGTTAATAATAATTTTAGGAGATCCAATAGCCTATAGAGGAGGCATTATTAATCTTAAAATAGGACTTATGCAGCTAACCATTAAAGGAAAACCAGTTAAGATGTCTTTTAATATCCTACCGTTAGGAAAGGATAAGGTAACACTAGAAATGCCTTAGTTATAGAAGTACAATCTAAAGATTAATTAGATTATAAGATAAGTTAATATTAGGAATATATAATAACGCAAAATGTAACAAGCTACTAAGATGGTATAGTACTAAGTTAGAGTAATGTATAAAGAGACTAAGCAAGGCTTAAGTTATATACTAAAGAGATACTATAAGTATGGCAAAAGGCTATAGAGCCCAGAAAGTAAAAAGCTATTAAAATATGCAGTATGGGATTATAAAATAGAGTTAGAACTAGGAATAAGTCTAAAGTTCTTTCTAATCTACAGGCTTACTAAAACTAAGTTAGTAGCGCTTAAAGAGTTTATCTAGGAAAACCTATAAAAGAGATATATTAGACCATTGCAATTATTAGCAGGATATCTAGTATTGTTTATCCTAAAGAAAAACAGAAACCTTAAAATGTGTATTAACTATAGACAGTTAAACAGCATTATAAGAAAGGATAGGTATCCTTTACCCTTAATTAGTAAAATCTAAGATAGAATAGGTAACGCGCAAATCTTTATAAAGATAGATCTAAGATGGGCATACCATTAAGTTAGAATTAAGGAAGACAATAAATAGAAGGCAGCCTTTAGGTCAAATGAAGGACTATATAAGCCATTAGTAATGCAGTTTAGACTTATAAATGCACTAGTAATGTTTTAGAAAAGAATTAATAGTGTATTAGGAGAACACCTTAATAAGTTTGTTATGGTATACCTTAACAACATTATTATCTACTTAATAAGCGAGGAAGAGCACGGAGAATACGTTAAATAGGTCTTAAAGAGACTATAGAAGGAAAAGATGCCAGTAGTAATTAATAAATACAAGTTCTTTACTAGGAAGACTGATTTTATTAAATTTATTATTAAACTAGGTAAGATTAGTATGGACCCAAAGAAAGTAGAAGCTATAGTAAGTTAGCAAGCACTAAAGAACGTTATATAGTTAAGATTGTTCCTAGGGGTTTGCAACTACTATAGAAGGTTTATAGTATAGTGGTTAAAGAATATTAAACTGTTTATAAGACTTATAAAAAAGAAGGAACTGTAGATATAGGGCAGTAAGCAAAGGAAGCTGTTTAGAGAACTTAAGGAGTTGTTTACCTAGGATCTAATCCTTAAAATCTACTAACTAAAGCTAGACATGGTTGTAGAAACAGATGCATTAGACTTTATACTAGGAGTATAGTTACTATAAAGGCACCAGGACGGGTGGCACCTAGTAGCATACTATAGTTGAAAAATAGCACCACTAGAACTAAACTATAATATCTACAACAAGGAGTTATTAGGTATAGTTGCAGTACTTAAGGAATGAAGAGCATTCTTATAAGGTATAAAGAAACTATTTATAGTTAAGACGGATTATAAGAACCTAATAGGGTTCCTAATAATAAAAGAACTTAACTATAGATAAGTTAGATGGGCGGATCTTATAAAATATTATTTTGAAATTTAGTATATTAAGGGTACTAAATACGCAAGAGTAGACGCACTTAATAGAAAGGCAAAGTTACAAAATAATAAAAAACCGTTAGGCGCTATATTAAGAAAAGATAAAGACAGATTGATTAGGTATAATTATCTAAAACTAGCGGCCACAATAGAAGGACTAGAATAAGTTTATAAAATGCTGGAGAGCGAATGGTTATAAAGGATTTAGGAAGTATAGGAAGAAGATCTAGGATATAAGAACTATGTTAATAGAGAGGCAATATATATTCTAAAATTAATAGCAAGGGAGTTTGTTAAAGAATTTTATAAGGGAATAACTTAAGGACATAATAGAGCTATAGGCTTAGTGTTAAGGCTTTAAAAGGAATATATTATTAATAAAATCTAGGGGCTAGCGAGATAAACTACTAAGGAATACCTAGATTGCTAAAGGAATAAACTAATAAGGCATAAGTTATATAGAGGGCTACAACCTATTAAAATACTAAAAAGACTATAGGAGGTTATATTATAGGACTTTATTATAAAGTTACCAAAATTAAAGGACCTTATTACTAGATAGGATTATAATATAATCTTTATAATAGTAGACAAGTTAACTAAGTAGGGCTACTTTATAGTATATATAGAAGAAATCTTAGTAGAAGATATAGCTAGAATCTATATTAAAGAAGTGTTTATAAGATATAGGGCACTAATAAAGATTATATTAGATAGAGATCTAAGATTTATAGCAGTATTTTAGGAAGTATTCTTAGCCAAATAAGGGGTTTAAGCGGTAACATTAATAGCATATTACCTATAGACAGATGGTTAAACGGAGAGACTAAATCAAACGTTGGAACAGTATTTAAGGTATTATATTAATCATATATAAAACAATTAGGTATTATTACTACTAGTTATATAATTTATATATAATGCAACACTATAGGAAGGGATAGGTATATTACCTTTTAAGGCGAATTACGGATATAAGCTAAGAATATCGTTATCGCTATAATAAGTAAAGAAAATAAGTAGCATAGCTAAATAAAGAATGGAAAACCTAATAAACCTCTATGCATACCTTAAGGAAATAGTTAAGCTAGTATAAAAAAGAATAAAAAAGTATTATAATACTAAGAGATCTAAGGGACCAGATCTTAAGGAGGGAAATAAAGTATGGCTACTATATAAAAATTTTAAGAGTTAATAACTAAGTAAAAAGTTAGACTATGTTAAGTTAGGACTATTTATGGTTAAAGTAAAGATCTTAGAAGTTATATATAGACTTAACTTACTAGAGAAAATAAAGATCTACCCTATATAGCATATCGCAATGCTAGAACTAGCGCATAGGAATATTAAGCCACTAGTTTATAAGGTAGATATATATAGAGGACAAGAGGAAAATAAATGGGAAGTTTTAAAGATCATTAGTTATAAGGATATTAATAACAAAATATAGTATAAGGTTAAGTGGACAGGCTATAATAAGACTACCTAGGAACTACTAAACAATCTAAATAATGCTATAAGAAAGGTATAGGAGTATTAGAAGAAAATAGGTTAGGTAGTATTAATAAAGAAGGATTACTAAAGAATAAGTTACCTAAGGGGGACCTAAGAGGAGCACCTGCTAAGGTATTTAGAGTTGTTTCCCTCTCTATTGGAAGAGAATCTGTTATTTTATTACTAAGTTCCTATAAACCTTATTTTATAAGTTTCTACTCCTTAAAATATACCTTCTTATAAACCTTTTTAAGATAGATTAACTAAGTGGATGTAGCTAGATAAGAGTCTAGAGTATATTATTAGGCATTAGTAGCCTCTTATTTAGCGTTACAAGAATGGTAAAGTTTAGCCAACGCTATTAACAGTTTATTATTAAGTTTTATAGCAGTAGATTAAACCTAAAACCCTAGTAGCAATTAATAAGGGTACTTAAAGGCTATTAAGAGTAATAGAACGCGCATACTTAGTGTTAGAGACTAAGCGAATGTTATAGAACGATTAAATATTTACTTTAGTGCACTCTAAATAAGAAGAGGGTTGCTAAGATAAGGGACTTGCTAATATAATATAAACTAACCCCTCTTTTATACAATAAGAATATAAAGACGGCATTATTTTACTAAGAGACAATATTGCAGTAACGGTATAAGACTAATAATCTATGGAAGAAGAAGAACAAGCTTTAGGTATAATAAGTAAAAATATTAACCAAATTAATTAAACGGACATTACACCTCTAGTAGACGACTTAGAGATATTAGGAATCTTTAAAGATAAAAATAAAGAGGAGGGAGATGGTGTTACAGACGCTTTAAGTATAATGCTATAACTACTTAAAGAAGAGTTAGAGAAAGCTAGTTAGTTAATAAGGCATGGTCTAGAATAGAACTAGTGGAGCTATATAATAAGGAATGGTAAGCAAAGTCACATAATATAATCTATATAATCTGTATAATCTATAATGGAGTAGATAGAGCAGACAAAGCAGATAGAGTAATAACTTTCTTAAGCGTATGGATGTGTATTTAAAGGACCACAGTCCCTACCTAGATAGTTCCTTTCCTTATAGTAAATCTTAGAATATAATTAGAGTTAATCTGTTGGGTAACCACTCCACTAGTTATTATTTGTTATTGTTATATTATTAACTTCCTGTTTACCTATATACCTAGCCCATTAGCGAGTCTACCGTAGTATTTCCTATAAGGCTTTGTTATATATAGTGTAGACCTAAGCTCTAAAGAAGCTATTCTTAAAGAGAAATCCGGAATAGCTAAAGTTAGGGACCTTAAGTAATAGGAAAGACTTCTAGGGCTAACCTAATACCTATCTAGCACCTTTATAGGAACACTTTAAAAAGTTAAGAGAAAACTTCTTTAGAGGTAAACCTAATTAGAAAAATAAGCAGGGTAATAATCGTATTAATAATCTAAAAAAAGAAAAGCCTTAGTTACGGACTTTTTCTGGCTGTAACTAGGGCAAGATATAAAAGGAGAGACTCTCTGTATTGCTATTAAGCTAGAAATAGTACTCCCTATAGGCAAGGTATATTAATTTTAAGTACTATATAATAGTGACGCCGAAATTAATCTTATATAATATAATTTGGTAAAAGAGTATAAGCTTATCCTATTACTAAGGTAGCGGAAACCTACTATAGGGTTCCTAAATAAGTATTAAATTAAACTATACAGCGCCTATAAGCTTATAGTGTTAGTGGCTAATATATATAACTATACTAAGGTGGTCGGCCCGCAACTCTTCTAGGCGGCTAACTTTATAGGCTATAACCTTATTCTTAGATACCTTTAGCTTATAGAAGTAGATCTTAAGATACGCTTTAAGATAGGAGCCTTTAAATAGTGGAACGATAAAGAATTAGAAGGGCGTATTTAACTAAAAAGCTTAAAAGACATTCCAGAGAATATAGCTCCAGAAGAAATAGTATACGCTCTATACTTAAAGGAGTATTAGATCTAACCCCTATTTTATAGCAAGATAGGTATAAAGCCTAGTATAGGCAATAACCCTTCTATAATAGATACCCTATGGGGAACTACTAGATAGGCCGTAGAGATATTATAGGGAGGCGGCAATCTTAAAGATCTTATAAGATACTTCTACCGCTATAGGCTACTCTAGCTTAAGCAATATATAAAGAGTATACTATAACACCTTAAATAATATATTAAAGAGTTCTCTACTCTTTACTAACTACCGTATAGAACTGTTTAATATATAGTAGTAACTATATATAAACAGCTACTATAGCGCGCGACGCTGCCCGTAAGCGTTTTAAGGGACCTCTAAAACCTACCTAATAATGATATAGAGGATAAGCGTAACCCTAACCTATTAAAAATTCCATTAGGCCTAAGGGACTTACTTAGGGTATTTTTAGGCAGATAAGCTAAAGTCCTTTAGCAGAACTTAGAATATAATTATATAATTAATCTAAAAAAAGGCAAATAACTACCAAATCTTTCTATTTATAACCTCTCTTATAAAGAGCTTAAGATCCTATAGAAGTACCTTAATGGCTTACTAGAAAAGGGATAGATACGGCTTAATAAGTTGCTAGCAGGCGCGCCGATCCTCTTTATCCCAAAACTAAATAGAACTATAAGGCTATATATAGACTATCGCGGTCTTAATAAGATTATAATTAAGAACCATTACTTACTACCACTAGTTAGTAAAATGCTAAATTAACTATCTAGGGCTAAGATCTTTATAAAGCTAGATCTATAAGACGCCTATTATAGGCTCTATATTAAAGAAGGGGATAAGTAAAAAACCGCTTTTAAAACCTAATACGGCCACTTTAAGTATCTAGTAATGCCCTTTAGGCTAGCTAATATACCTATACTATTCTAATTGTATATTTACAGAGCCTTAGGGGGACTAGTTAACCGCATATATATTATCTATCTAGATAATATTCTAATCTACTTAGAAGATAAGGACTAGCACGAGCAACACGTCCGCGAAGTGCTAGAATATTTAAATAATTAGGGCCTCTACGCTAAGGCGTTAAAGTATATCTTTAATACTAAGCAGGTTAAGTTCCTAGGGTACATTATAACGCCTATAGGTATAGTTATAGACCTAGTACAAGTGTAAATAATCTAAGAGTAGCCGGAGCTAGAAAGCTACTAAGATATTTAAGTGTTCCTAGGCTTCGCTAATTTCTATAGGCGCTTTATCTATAACTATTTAGACGTTACCTAACACTTATTTAACTATATTACTAAAGCTTCCTAAGACCTGGCCTAAGAAGTAAAAAGCTTAAAGGCAGAAAGAAAGAAAACTAAAAAGGAACCAACTAAATAGTATAAACTATAGATATGGCCCGGAAAGATATAGGAAGCCTTTTAGGAACCATATACAAAGTTTATAAAAGCTTTACTATTGCAGCATTTTAACCTAGATTAGCTACTAATAATAGTTACTAATATATTAAATTTTGCTCTTGCTAGTATCCTACTATAACCTAATAGGTATTTAGACGCTACCTAGCTCCACTAAAGACCAGTAGTATTCTATAGCAGAAAATTCTAGGGACCTAAAGTTAGGTATTATACTATAAGGGATATTATTGCGGACACCTCGGGTTGCCTTTAGGACAACCTCCGGACGCCCCTTAGATAGTCGCCGGTTACGTGCCAGAGGCACGTGCCCGTAGTATATAGTCTCTATAATCCCAAAGGCCTTACCTCCTTAAAGATTTGTCTCTCTTACTAATCTATCCTATTCCACAATCGTGTCCTTATAGCCCCCTATCTACAAAGTCCCCTTATATTTAAATCCTTCCTACTCTATCTAAAAGGGCAGCTGGTTTTAAGGACTAGATTGTTTATTTATATCTTTTATTTACATCTACCATCCTCCCTTAAAATCTTATAACAACCTAAATAGAAACTTTACGAATACCTTATAGATAGCCGTTACACTAAGGCAGGAAGGTCCCTCCAATAGTAAGAGATTATAACAATATAAACCTCTAGGCAAGACGGCTGAACAAGCCCTAATACCCAGATGCACTAAGAGCTTAAAGACTCTCGCACACCTATAGCCACTAGCAACGCTAAGGAAAACGCAGACACCCTCTATAATAGTCGCAATACTACTAGAAAGTAGCTAGAACCCCTCTAGCCCCACTTAGGCCAATTAGAAGATTAAGCGCCAGATATAACCCCAAAATCTTCCCCTAAACTAGAAATGCCAAAGGAATATACTAATACGCCTAATTAGGGACCTAACTAGAACCCTCCCAGAAGACTACTGGCCTATAATTGGCATAGTGGCGGCGTATAAACTGCTTATAAGCTAAGCGGGCCTACCCCTTTAGGCAATCTAACCTAACTACTAACTTAAGACTTGAGCCTTATAGGGAAACCCGTATTAGCTACTAGTACTAATACTACCTCTATAGCCGGAGCTTTCCTAGGCCCAAGGTTAGAAAGTCAAGAGCCCTATACTGATTTTCTTTAAGGAGGATATTGGGAAGCTACCGCAAGGCTCTTGGAAGCTATACGGGAAAAAGCCACTAATAAACATATTAGAAACCTCTAAGGGCAGGTCCAGATCTAGTAGAGCTTAATTTAAGCTAGATAAAATCTTTTATAACCTAGCTAAGGCTAAGGGCCTCCTAGGGGATACCTAGTACCTACCCAAGGAGGTATAGAAGACTTAGAGAGGTATCTACGCAGTAAATAGAAAAAGGATATAGACTAACTGGCTAAGGCCTCTAGTAGTCTAGAACTCCGCTAGAGACCTAACGCCTAATAGTTAGACAATTAGGTTTGTAAAATAGATAAATTCTTTAAAATGCTAATAATATAAGATAATACCAAAGAGCGTACCCATTAGATTATTAGCAACATTAAAGATTAATCCCTAAACCAGATTGCACTAAATCAGCTTAATAAAGAGCAAATTACTATATAGCCGCAGCTGCAAACCTTCCTAAAGAAGTGGACTTAAGATCCGTATATTATACAATATAATTACGCAGAACTATTCTGGAATAGGACACAGCTTAACTGCCACGATTTCCGCTAGTTTATAAACTTTATAGAAACTTGTGCTTAACTAATAGATCCAGAGCCCTTTAAAAACAAGGACGGTAGTATCTGTAAGAAGAAGAAAATCGGATTTATCTAGGCTAGAATTAAGCTAGTAATTTATAACAAAATAAAGCACATAGGAGCCCTATCGCAGATTACTATATATACATATTTTAGACAAGCGGTTCTAAACGCTAAGGATATAGTAAGGAACCAGACCTCTTCCGGTAAGAAGCTAGGGGGTAACTAGAAACGTGGGCACTTTAGTAGCAACGTAGGGCAGACCTAAACTTTAAAGAAGCCGTTCTTAAAGAGAAATCCAGAAGGGTTAAAGTTAGGGACCTTAAGTAATAGGAAAGACTCTTAGGGCTAACCTAATACCCGTCTAGTACCCTTATAGGAACACTCTAAAAAGTTAAGAGAAAACTTCTCTAGAGGTAAACCTAATTAGAAAAACAAGTAGGGCAATAACTGTACTAATAATCCAAAAAAAAGCCCTAGTTGCGGACCTTTCCTAGCTGCAACTAGGGCAAGATATAGAAGGAGAGACTCTCCGTATTGCTATTAAGCTAGAAATAGTACTCCCTATAGGCAAGATATGTTAGTTCTAAGCACTATATAACAGCGGCACCAAAATTAATCTTATATAATATAATTTAGTAAAAGAGCATAAGCTTATCCCGTTGCTAAAGTAGCGGAAACCTATTATAGGGTTCCTAGATAAGCATTGGATTAAACTATATAGTACCTATAAGCTTATAGTATTAGTGGCCGACATATATAACCGTACTAAGGTAGTTGGCTTATAACCCTTCTAGGCAGCTAACTTTATAGGCTATAACCTTATTCTTAGATATCCTTAGCTTATAGAAGCAGATCCTAAAATACGCTTTAAAATAGAAGCCTTTAAATAATAGAACGATAAAGAATTAGAAGGGTGTATTTTACTAATAAGCTTAAAAGACATCTTAGAAGATATAGCTCTAGGAGAAATAGTATACACTCTACACCTAAAGGAGTATTAGATCCAACCCCTATTCTATAGCAAGATAGGTATAAAGCCTAGCATAGGCAATAACCCTTCTATAATAGATACTCTATAAGGAACTGCTAGATAGGTCGCGGAGACACTATAGGGAGGCGGTGATCTTAAAGATCCCATAAGATACTTCCACCGCCATAGGTTACTCTGGCTTAAGCAATACGCAGAGAGTATACTACAATACCTTAAACACTGTGTTAAAGAGTTCCCTACCCTCTACTAGCTACTATATAAAACTGTCTAATATATAGTAGCAACTATATATAAACAGCTACTATAGTAAGCAATGCTGCCCATAAGCGTTTTAAGGGACCTCTAGGATCTACCTAACAATAACGCGGAGGACAAATGTAACCCTAATTTGTCAAATATCCTAGTAGGCCTAAGGGACTTACTAAGGGTATTTTTAGGCAGGTAAGCAAAAGTCCTTTAATAGAACTTGGAATATAATTATATAATTAATCTAGAAGAAGGTAAATAACCACTAAACCTTCCTATCTACAACCTCTCTTGTAAAGAGCTTAAGATCCTATGGGAGTACCTTAATAGCTTACTAGAAAAGGGATGGATACGGCCTAGTAAGTTACTAGTAGGCACGCCAATCCTCTTTATCCCAAAACTAGATAGGACTATAAGGCTATATATAGACTATCGCGGTCTTAATAAGATTATAATTAAAAACCGTTACCCACTAATACTGGTTAGTAAAATGCTAGATTAACTATCTAGGGCGAAGATCTTTATAAAGCTAGACCTATAAGACGCCTATTATAGGCTCTATATTAAAAAAGGGGATAAGTAAAAGACCGCTTTTAAAACCCAATACGGCCACTTTAAGTATATAGTAATGCCTTTTAGGCTGGCCAATACGCCTATAATATTTTAATTATATATTTATAGAGCCTTAAGGGGACTAGTTAACTATATATGTGTTATTTACCTAGATAACATTCTAATCTGTAACGGAACCTTGTAGTAAGAACTACGATGGGTCCTGTTATTGGGCTAGGTATATAGATATAAACAAGTTAACAACGTAATAATAACTGGTGGAGTAGTTGCCTAATAGATTAACTCCAATTATATTCTAAGATTTACTATAAAGAGAGAACTATCTGGGTAGGGACTGTGGTCCTTTAAATACACAACCATACGCCTAAGAAATCCCTTTGCTTTATAAGGTACGTATGCTCTGTCTACTCCGTTATAGATTATACAGATTACACAGATTATATAGATTATATTACGTGACCTTAGCTACCATTCCTTGTTATATAGTTCCACCGGATCTATCCTAGACCGTGCCTGTATTAACTAACTAGCTTCCGCTGACTCTTCTCTAAGTAGTTATAATATTGTACTTAAGCTGTCCGTAACACCATCTCCCTCCTCTCTATCTTTGTCCTTAAAGATTCCTAACATCTCCAAGTTATCCACTAGAGGTATAATATCCGTTTAATTAATCTGGTTAATATCCTTACTTATTATACCTAAAGCATCTTCTTCTTCTTCTATAGCCCGTCGGTCTCGCACCATTGCTGCAATACTATCTCTGGGTGAGATAATGCCGTCTCTATATTCTTATTATGCGAAAGAGGGGTTAGTCTATATTACGCTAGTAAGTCCTTTATCTTAACAACCTTCCTTTTGCTTAGAGTGCACTAAAGTAAACATTTAATCGTCCTATAACGTTCGCTCCGTCTCTAACGCTAAGTATACGCGTCCTATAACTCTTAACAGTCTTTGGGTTCCCTAAGTAACTTATTATAGAGTTTTATATTTAATCTACCACTAAGAAGCTTAATAGTAAGCTAGCCTCCGCGCTACTTGAGGTTTAATGTGTCTTAGAAGAGTCCGTATATATTCTTAAAGCCTAGCGTCTAGCTTACACTTGTCTTTAACGCCTTAAATATGTCCATAAGAAGGGTTGTTCTAAGGAGTAGAAACTAGTTTAATAGGGTTTATCTAAGCTGGGTAACAAAAGAACGGACCTTCCTCCTATAAGGGAAACAACTCTAAGTAGCTCGGCAATTGCTCCTCTTAGGTCCCCCTTAGGTAACTTATTCTTTGGCAATTCTTCTTTATTAATGCTACCTAACCTGCTTTTTTCTAATACTCCTATACCTTTCCTATAGCGTTCTCTAGGTTGCTTAGTGGTTTCTAGGTAGTCTTACTATAGCCTATCTACTTTACTTTATACCATGTTTTATTATCTACGTCCTTGTGACTAATAATCTTTAAAACTTGCTATTTGTCTTCTTCTTGCCCTCTATACGTGTCTGCTTTATAAACTAGTAGTTTAATACTCCCATATACTAGTTCTAGCATTACGACGTGCTGTATAGGGTAAATTTTTATTTTAGCTAGTAGGTTTAACTTAAACGTAACTAATAAAATTCTTTATATAATTTTAAAAGGTCCTAGTCTAATATAGTCCAACTTTTTACTTAGTCGTCGACTCTTGAAATTTTTGTGTAGTAGCTATACTTTATCTCCCTTCTTAAGATCTGGTCCCTTAGATCTCTTAGTGTTATAGTACCTCTTTATTCATTCTTATACTAGTTTAGCTGTTTCCTTAAGGTCTGTATAAAGATTTATTAAAGTCTCTATTCTTTCTTTAGCTGTGCTACTTGTTTTCTTTGCTTATCGTGGCGATAATGATGACCTTAGCTTATATCCATAGTTCGCCTTAAATAGTGACGTTCCCATTCCTTCTTATAGTGTTACATTGTACGTAAACTGTGTAACTAGTAATAACAATACCCAATTATTCTATATATAATTAATATAGTACCTTAGATACTATTCTAGTGTCTAGTTTAACCTTTCCGTTTATCCGTCCATCTGCAGGTAATACGCCGTTAAGGTTACTGCGCGAACTCCTTATTCCGCCAAGAATACCTCCTAGAATGCTACTACGAACCTTAAATCTCTGTCCAATATAACCTTACTTGGTGCTCTATGTCTTATAAACACTTCCTTAATATAAATTCTAGCAACATCTTCTACTAACATTTCTTCTATACATGCTATAAAGTATCCCTACTTTATAAGCTTATCTACTATTACTAAGATCGCATTATAATCTTGTCCCGTAATAGGATCTTTTAACTTTGGTAACCTAATAATAAAGTCCTATAATATAACTTCCCATAGTCTTTCTGGTATTTTAACGGGTTGTAGCCCTCCGTACAGCTTATGCCTCGCTGATTTGTTTCTTTAGCAGTCTGGACACTCCTTTATAACTTATCTCGCTAGTCCCTAGATTCCTTAAATAATATACTTCTTTTAAAGTCTTAACACTAAGCCTGTAGCTCCGCTGTGTCCTTAAGTTAGTCCCTTATAAAATGACTTAATAAACTCTTTTGCAATAGACCTTAGAATATAAATTACTTCTCTATTTTTATACTGTTCCGTATCTGGATCCTCTACCTATGCTTCTTGGATCTTCTGTGTCCAATTACTCTCTAGTAATTCATAAATCTAGCTTTCTCTTATTACTGCTATCTTGGGATAATTATACCTAATTAATCTATCCTAATCCCTTTATAATAAAGCCCCTAATGGTTTTTCGTTATTTTATAGTTTAGCTTTTCTGCTTAGAGCATCTGCTCGTGTATTGTCTGTACCCTTAATATACTAAATTTCGAAATGGTATTCTGTAAGCATCTCCGCCTATCTAACCTATCTTTAGTTAAGTTTCTTTGTCGTTAGGAATCCTATAAGGTTCTTATAATCTATTTTAACTACAAATAGTTTCTCTATGCCTTATAAGAATGCTCTCCATTTCTTTAACGCTGCAACTATACCTAATAACTCCTTGTTATAGATGTTATAGTTCAGTTCTGGTGGTGTTATTTTTTAACTATAGTACGCCACTGGATGCCATGCATCCTAATACTTTTATAGCAAATATACTCCTAGTGCGAAGTCTAATGCATCTATCTTAATAACCGTCTCTAACCTTAGTTGGTAGACCTTGAGAACTAGTTCCTAGGTAAATAACTCTTTAAGTTCTTAGAACAGCTTCTTCTACTTATTACGCTAAACCCACAGTTCCTTCTTTTTCGTTAACCTTGTAAATAGCTCGATGCTCTTTAACCATTATGCTATAAACCTCCTATAGTAATTGCAAAACCCTAGGAACGATCTTAACTACATAATATTCTCTGGTTCTTGCCAACTCACTATAGCTTCGACTTTCTTTAGGTCTATGCTAATTCTTCCTAGTTTAATAATAAATCCTATAAAATTGGTCTTTCTTGTAAAGAACTTGTATTTTTTAATTGCTACTAGTATCTATTCTTCTTATAGTCTCTCTAAGACCCATTTAACGTGTCTTTTATATTCTTTCTTACTTTCTAAATAGATAATAGTATCGTTAAGATATACTATAATAAACTCATTGAGGTGTTCTCCTAACATACTATTAATTCGCTTCTAGAATGTTACTAGTGCGTTTATAAGCCCGAACTACATAACTAACAGTTTGTATAGTCCTTTCTTTAACCTAAAGGCTGCTTTCTACTCGTCGCCTTCCTTAATCCTAATTTAATAGTACGCCCATCTTAGATCTATCTTCGTGAAGATCTTTACGTTGCCTATCCTATCCTAGATTTCGCTAATTAAGGGTAAAGAATATCTATCCTTTCTGGTAATGCTGTTTAACTGTCTATAGTCTATACACATCCTAAGTTTTCCGTTTTTCTTTAGGATAAATAGTACTGGATACCTTACTAATAACTGCGACGGTCTGATATATCCCTTTTATAAGTTCTCTTAGATAAACTCCTTAAGTGCCACTAACTCTATTTTAGTAAGCTTATAGATTAGAAAGAACCTTGGGCTAGTTCCCTTTTTTAACTCTATCTTATAGTCCCATACTGTATATTTTAATAGCTTTTTACTTTCTAGTAACCATAACTTTTTTCCATACTTATGGTATCTCTTTGGTATATAACTTAAGCTTTACTTAGTCTCTTCGTATATCGCTCCGACTTGGTACTATACTAGCTTAGTTTGTTATCGCACTTTATATTATTAAGTATCTCTAATATTGACCTAACCTGTAACCCAATTGACTTTTAGATTATATTTCTGTAACTAAGGTATTCCTAGTATCGCCTCGTCTTTCCCTAACGGTAAGATATTAAAAGACATTCTAACTAGTCTCCCTTTAATAGTTAACTAAATAGGTCCTATTTTAAGATTAATAATACCTCCTCTATAGGCTATCTAATTTTCTAAAATTATTATAAGTAGATATAGGTGTTCCTTTTATCTGTGTGGTAACTCTATCCTTTTTACTACTAATAGTAATATATGGTTTCTTGTTGCTCTACTATCTATTAACGCTTTGAACTGCTAATCTTGCTACTTAACTCGTAAGTTTAGGTGTTGTCCTTGAATTCCTTTAAGGGTCTAAGGCTCTACTACTAGTTCCCTCTAGTCCTATAGGCCTCCCCTTTTTCTAACTGTTGGCTACTAGATCCTATTTATACTTGGTCCACTTTTAGCCAATACTTAGTTTGCTTCTTTTCCTCTATATACCACGGATAAGTATTCTCTAGGCAATCCTACCACTATCGTCCCTTTAGGCACTTTTCCGTAAGGAATCTTTTAGGTTAAAGTATTAGGTCCCCTTAACTTTATACTTCTACTAGGTGCTATCCATATATATACTTGGCGTCCCTAAACCGCTTTTCCTCTAGTGCCTAATATATTCTTACTAGGTACTTCCGGTTCTTATCTTTTAGTGCCCTATATATATTGCACATATTATCTATATAAGCTATCCACAACAGTATATAATTACTAGGTAACTTAGGTTAACTCTTAGCTTATTTTTATCCTTAAGTTTAAACCTATACTTAGTTAACCTAACCACTAGTATTTCTACTATAGGTACTAAGATTTATTACTTACTTCTCTAGTCCCTAGATCCTTCTTCTAGGTTCCTTAATATTATAATTAACGCTCCTTTAATATAATTTATGCGTTTTTCCGTAATAGGTTAGTCTTAGACAACTTTTTCGTCTAGCTATATATAAAAATCTTCCCACTTGTCGTTGTGTTGTTGCCTATACCACTTTCCATACAACTAGTTTAGTGTGTATAGTCTGTCTGTAAGAAAGTACCTTATTATTACTGCGTTGTAATATCCTTTGGTATATCTTTCTTCGAACCTAACTGGAATGTCTAGATAGGTGTCCCTGCACTAGGCCTATTAGTAACTCTTTATATAGGTGCTCTGTCCCTTATATAACCTAGCATAGCTAACCTCTTGTCTAGCTTTTGCTCTTATTATATAATGATTCTTTACCTAAACTTATCTATAGTTTCTTGTTTCCTACGTCTTGCAGCTAGATCCTTAAAGTCACTTTGCTTTCTAATCTTAGTATTAACCTTTTAGTCTTTAGGCTGAATACCGTGTTTACCTAGAATTGCTATGGTCCTTATTTGTTTCTTAAAATCTTGGCTTCCTATTAACGTTCTTACTTATTCCCCAAACTTATGGTTCCTAAACTTGCATCCTATACTTATTTATTTATTACTAAACTAAGTTACTACTCTTTCCCATCGGTTTTTGTCTATTGTGGGCTCTTAAGCTGTCCTTCTCGCGTCCTATAAGTCTAGAGCCTTCCTTATCTCTTCTTAAGAATCTTAGACCTATAGCCTTTTGCCTTTTATAAGTAGTAAGCTAGCACTAGCAGTTGTCTACTTACTTAATTATCTCTAGATATTACTCCTTCCGTCTTATAAAGCGATGGATGTTATATCTAATGGTATTATAATGCCCGTTACTAATCCGCGTTTTATGGTAGTTTTAGTCTCTACTTCTATTGTGTTACTGAGGTATAAGTGCTCCTACATCGGGAAAATATTCGCAGGATGAGATTCAAGTAGACTTTGGTTTTCGCGTTTCGCGTAATTGACATGCAATTTGACCAACTCGACACGCAATTGACCAACTTGACACGCAATTGACCAACTTAACACATTTAAAAGTTAAATAACATGCAGTTAACCTACTTAACAACTTTAAAAGCTAACTGTATATTTCTTAACACGTAGTTAACCTACTTGGCAACTTTAAAAGCTAACTGCATATTTCTTGACATGCAGTTGGCCTACTTAACATATTTAAAAGTTAAATAACATGCAGTTAACCTACTTGACATATTTAAAAGTTAAATAACATGCAGTTAACCTACTTAACAACTTTAAAAGCTAACTGCATATTCCTTAACACGTAGTTAACCTACTTAGCAACTTTAAAAAGTAACTGTATATTTCTTAACATGCAATTAAGGTGAAGTTGTATACTATATATTTAACTATTATATAGTCTTATTACTTGGAGGCTCTGCATAAGGCTCTGCACGAGGCTCTGCACAAGGCTCTACACGAAGCTCTACACGAAGCTCTACACGAAGCTCTACACGAAGCTCTACACGAAGCTCTGCGTACAGAGGCTCTG
>Ga0307507_10000982_pt1 | contig 63208 bp, 5 predicted proteins | sample 7_EM_MG_FD_207223 | JGI IMG/M metagenome (GOLD analysis project Ga0307507, IMG submission 207223) | Populus trichocarpa ectomycorrhiza microbial communities from riparian zone in the Pacific Northwest, United States - 7_EM | ecosystem: Host-associated > Plants > Roots > Unclassified | place...
ATATTAAAAGACATTCTAACTGGTCTCCCTTTAATAGTTATCTAAATAGGTCCTATTTTAAGATTAATAATACCTCCTCTATAGGCTATCTAATCTCCTAAAATCGTTATAAGTGGATATAGGTATTCCTTCTATCTATATAGTAACCCTATCCTTTCTACTGCCTTTAGTGATATGTGGTTCCTAGTTGCTCTACTATCTACTAACGCTTTAAACTGCTAATCTTGCCACTTAGCTCTTAAATTTAGGTATCGTCCTTAAATTCCTTTAAGGGTTTAAGGCTTTAGCACTAGTTCCCTTTAGTCCTATATGCCTTCCCTTTTCCTAACTGTTGGCTGCTAGATCCTACCTATACTTAGTCCAACTTTAGCCAATACTTAGTTCGTTTCTTTTCCTCTATATACTATAGATAAGTATTCTTTAAACACTTTTACCACTATTATCCGTCTAGGCATTCTTCCGTAAGGAATCTTCCTAGTTAAAGTATTAAGTCTCCCTAACCTTACACTTCTACTAAATGCCAACTATATATATACTTGGCATTCCTAAACCGCTTTTCCTCTAGTGCCTAATATATTCTTACTAGGTACTTCCGGTTCTTATCCTTAGGTGCTTTATATATATTACACATATTATCCACACAAGCTATCCATAATAGTGTATAATACGCTATATGTTTTGGGTTAACTCTTGGTTTATTTTTATTCTTAAGTTTAAACCTATACCTAGTTAACCTAACCACTAGTATCTCTGCTATAGGTACTAAGATTTATTGCTTACTTCTCCAGTCCCTAGATCCCTCTTTTAGGTTCCTTAATATTATAATTAATGCTCCTTTAATATAACTTATGCGTTTTTCTGTAATAGGTTAGTCTTAGACAACTTTTTTATTTAGCCATATATAAAAATCTGCCTATTTATTATTATATCGTTGCCTATACCACTTTCCATATAGCTGGTTTAGTGTATATGGTCTATTTATTAGAAAGTACCTTGTTATTGCTATATTATAATATCCTTTAGTATATCTTTCTTTAAACCTAGTTAGAATATCTAGATCCTCTTCTTGTTCTAATTTATCTAACCATTTTACCCTAGGTGTCCCTACACTCGGCCTATTAGTAACTCTTTATATGGGTGCTCTGTCCCTTATATAACCTAGTATAGCTGACCTCTTATCTAGCTTTTGCTCTTGCTATATAATAATTCTTATCCTAAACTTATCTATAGTTTCTTATTTTCTACGTCTTGCAGCTAGATCTTTGTAGTTGTCTTACTTTTTAATCCTAGTATTAACTATTTAATCTTTAGGCTAAACACCGCGTTTACCTAAGATTGCTAACGTTCTTACTTATTCCCCAAACTTATAGTTCTTAAACTTGCATTCTATACTTATTTGTTTATTACTAAACTAAGTTACTACCCTTTCCTATCAGTTTTTGTCCGTTATGGGTCCTTAGGTATATCTTATCTCACTTTAAAAATCTTAAGCTTCTCTTATCTCTGCTTAAGAATCTTAAGCCTATAGCCTTTTGCCTTTATTAAATAACGAGCTAGCACTAGCAGTTATCTACTTACTTAGTTTCTTCTAAACATTACTCCTATCGTCTTATAAAGCGATGGAAATCGTATCTAACGGTATCGCAATACCTGTTATTAAACCCTGTTCTATAATAGTCTTAGTCTCTACTTCTATTTCGACTTCTCTAAGGTCTGCATACTCCTAGTAAGCTACCCTTATTACTTTATTATTGGTAAATGCTTCGCCTTCATTAAATTTATCGTCTTTAATGTCTAATCTACGAGCTAGTTCGCTAGTTCCTTTAAACTTAGATAATAATAGCTCCTACGGCTAATAGCTTGCGCCATACTTAGCGTCCTTATGAATTTGGCATGCGTTATTATAATAATACGCAAAACTGTTAATTAAACACTCTTTTATTCCTTATAGTGCACCGTTATCCCTCTATATATACGTGCTATCTACTAGCCTAGTTCCCTTTACTGCGTGGTTACTTTAACCACCTCTATAGTCTCTAGCGAAATAACCTTGTTTTCCGCAATTTATATAAGCCCTATCTTTAAACCATTTTTCTTGCTATGGAGTCCGCCTAAACGTCTTCTGCTACTAAGATCCCTGGTTTAGCCTCTACTTCTAGGTCCTTTAATTACTTAATCCTTAACCTTTAAGTTTCTATAGTTTCTTTTCCTATCTTCAGGTTTCTTTGGTACCACTTAGGTCTATTAGCTCTGCGCCATTCCATAGTTTTTAACTCTATATCTATTATTGCGTACTCTGCGCCTTATATAACTATAGAACTCTGTCTTGCCCTCTCTTAACTTATTCCCTTTAATAGATTCTGTTATTAATCTTTATTAACTAATCTATTAACTCTCTTAGAGTATCCGCATCTTCCATTAGGATAATTGCGTCCTAGACTTTAACCTTAAGTCCCTATTTATACTATGCCATAAGCGCCCTATTATTCCACTCAACCTATATAGCTAGTGTTTAAAACTGTATTATATACTTAATTACTAAAGTACGTTGTACTAAGTTCTAAAGCTTTTGTTTTGCTGTGGTTATAGCCTCTAGGTCTTTAAATATCTGCGTTAACCATTCCGCAAACCCGTTCTAACTAGTAAATATATACTGTATATCCTAGTTAGTAGTTGTTATACCATTGGCCTATATCTCCGTAAGATATAGCTTAAACCACTTAAGTGCCCTTCCTATTAGGAACAATCCTGCATAGGCTACTTAATTTAACGATATTGCTAACTTCGCTCCTTCCTATACTACCTTAAAGTGCATCTGTGTAAGAAATCCCTTAAGCTTCGACTTCTCTCCTAAGAATCGTTTAATTAAAGGTAACTTGATCTTTGCTACTCTAATTCCATTAATGCGTTCTTTAAGTATCCTATTATTATCTTATAAGTGATCAACCATTTCCTGTAACTAACCTTGCGTAACTACTTAAGAATCCCCCTTGTCTATACTGGTATTACTTAGCCCTGAGGTTATGGCTACCGTCGACGCCGTTATAACTGGTGCTGCTCTTAGTAGCATATTATTCGATCTTGTTTAATACCGTAACCTTAGTAGTAAATGTATAACGGAACCTTATAGCTTAGACTATAGTGGGTTCTGTTATTAGGCTAGGTATATAGGTAAGAACAAAACAACAATATAATAATAACTGGTGGAGTGGTTACCTAACAGATTAACTCTAATTATATTCTAAGATTTACTACAAGGAGAGAACTATCTACGGTAGGGACTAAGGTCCTTTAAATACACAACCATACTCCTAAGAAATCCTCTCTTATATGTAAGGTACGTGTTATACGTGTTATACATGGCGTACACTATATATACTTTATACACTGTGTATAACATTATGTGACTCGCTTACCATTTCTCATTACATGGTTCCACCGGATCCATCCTAGACCGTGCCTATATTAACCAACTAGCTTCCTACGACTCTTCTCCAAGTAGTCGTAACATTGTACTTAAAGCGTCCGTAACAAAGACCTGCAACTAGGATGCAACTAGAACGGTAGGCTAAGAATTAAGAATAGCTATAACTTAAGAGTTAAGAATAGCGATAACTTAAGAATTAAGACCGGCTATATTCTAGAAGTTAAGAACTGCAGTATTCTAAGCGTTAGAAGCAGCAATATCCTAAAAGCCTATAGTAGACATACTATACATTATAGGCGTAGAGATTAGTCTCTAAATATCCTTAAGTACCTACGCCGCGCGTTTAATACCCTCTAGTACGGCCGGAAGTAGAGTACTAAATGGAGAGCTTGGCACGCTAATCCTACTAGTAACCTAACTTCTAAGTAGCAAAGCTAGTATGTCCACTACGCTCCATGCTACCTCCTGTATAGCAACCTAGACGGCAAGGCTATTATCCCGTCGCCAAATATGCATAGTATACTCCGCCAGTGTAGACGGCTGCTCTAGCAACTCGCGTACTACTAAGGCCTCGCCCTAAGTAGCTTTTACCTGTCTCTTCTGCGCTAGATTGCTCTCGTAAGTAGTCCTAACTATCTTAGCTATACTCCTTAATTGCTTAATTAACTAATTGCTATAGGTATTACAATATCGCCATAAGATAAATAGGGGAGCCGCACTTCTTAATAAACCCGCCGTAAGTGTCTCCTAGAAGGTATTAGGCGTGGTCCTATTATATAGATACGTAAGCTGCTAGTAACATTTCTTGTCTATAAATACAGATAATAGCATAGGAAAGCGTTAATATTTGCTAGTATATATTAACTCTACCTGCTTAACCGCCCACTCGTTAATAAACCCTAATATAATATTAGGCTAGGTACTAGCCCTTAGCCAATAAAGCGGTGCCAAAGTATTAGGGGCTAATATAAACGTAGGAAATAATAAGGGATTATATTAATTATAACACTAATTAGTTAGGGCATGAATAATATAGTTTAAGACTACTAGTAGTAACCTATCCTCTCCTAGGAAGGTAAAGAAGGCCTTTTAATAGTATTTACCGTTTACCATTTCCTTCCATTTAGTTAATATCTTCTCGCAACTAGCTATCTTAGCCTTTAACTAGAATGGAAGGTCGCTATTAGCTATAAAATTGCAACTTATAGCTAATTTCTCTAAGGTAACACTCTCTGTATTACTAATATCGCTAGGCGTATAACTCTAGATAAGTTAACTCCGTCTATATCTGGTAGGTAGGCTATTACGTCCTCTTTAAGGCGCTTAAGTAGGCCGCGGCTTTACACGTAGTGGTTATAGCTTCCGTCCTAGCCTATTTACTCCCTCTATGTTAAACGCCTAGTATGGTAAGAAGATAAAGCCTATACTAGTATAATTCTTCTCTTGTCTATCTTAACCAATCTACTGCCACGTGTTGCCTAGGCTCTTTATAATTAGAAACCCCCAAATAATTACGCGCTTAATATTAGCGATATTTACGCCTATACTAAGGGAGGTTATAGCTATTATAATTTAAATAATAAAAGAAGGCTTCTTAAACTCTGTATACCGTTAGTTGTGATTATACTCCTATATAGTAGCAGTAAACTCCTAGATTACGCTACTAATATAAAAGGCCTCGTTATTATTGTTAGCCCCTTTTATATACGCCTTAGACTTCTAAAGTAGCACATTCTAGAGGTACTCTACTGCGTCCTAAACAGAAATTCAACCATTAATAAAGACTATTATCTTTGGTATACGTATAGGTGTAGGTATTTTATTGCTATCTACACAGTCGTTTAATAGAAAATATAGGTTCTCCTATAGGTCTACCTTTCGCCTAGAAATTGGCTATATATATATAGATACGTCTGGATAATTAATAGATGTTCTTATAACCTTAGTCTAGTATAGATAAACGCTAACTGCTTAGAACCTAGCGCGTAATAGGACCAATCTCTCTGCCTTCTTATTAAGTGTTATAAAATAGGCAAACCAGACAATACTTAAATAGAGGATTATCCGCAGCTCGCCTAGTATTAAGTAGGCTGGTTAAAAGCTTTCCCAATCCTTTACTAGATAATATTTATTAATTGCAACTAGCCTAATCCGAGACTACAGCTCTAGCCCCTTTAAGGCGTCCTAGAATAACTTTATTAACGCCTACTTGGGTCTAAGAAGTATATGCGTATACACCCCTTTCTAAATCTTTATAATTAGATCCTTCTCCTAACTTTTTATTTTAGCGTTAACAAGAACCAGATTAGACCTATTTATCTTCTTAATATTATCTAACTGCTTATCGCCAAGCTTGTTTAACAGTATTATCTAGATAGTAATCTTACTGGTAAGGACAGAATATGTATAGAAGATTAGACTTTTACCAAAGCCTATATAGGCAATAAGAAGAGTATCGCCTTTCCTAAATATAAGCTAACGTAGAATGCGCACCTACTTATTACGCGGCTTAAAGTCTTTAAGCTATAAACAGGTTTAAAGAAGACTTTGCTAAAGGCAAAGGCTAACAACCTTATATTAAAATAGTATATTCTCTATATATCCTACCTATTGGATAACTAATGGTAATTACTTTACGCTTAGACTCTAAATTAACTATAGAGTCTCTAGGATAGAACCACAATTAGCTAACAGTTATAGTGTAGGCAACTTTACTACCCTACCCTAAGATCTATGCTATTAACCCTAACAGTTAGCGCCCTTCTTCTTCTTCTTTGGTTTAGGCCCGTATCTTAGCATCTACCTAGCTTAGCCTAAGGGCTTGCATAAGCTTATCTAATTAGCCTAGGAGTTTGCAGAAGTTTATAAAAGCTCTTTTAATTAGCCTAGGAGTTTATAGAAGTTTATAAAAGCTCTTCTAATTAGCCTAGGAGTTTATAGAAGTTTATAGAAGCTCTTTTAATTAACCTAGAAGTTTGTAGAAGCTTATAAAAGTCCCTAAAAGAGTATACCCAACTAATAACGCGCCACAAATGTTGTATAAGTGTAGTGTAATTAGGCAAGCTATTTATAATAGGGTATAAGAGGCACCTTATAAAGTTTAGTAGTAAATAGAGTTATAATAGTAGAGTACAGTTGCTATATTAATGAGGCTAGTTAGGTATAACCAGGTTTAAAAACGCGTCTTTAAACTTTAAGGCTATACTTTACCCCCTAATACATTAATTAGCTAGTTAAATTTGCTAGAATATACTAATAGAGGATATTATAATTTAATTATATTAGGAACTGTAGCTGTAGCCGCTATATTAACCCCGTTATAGTTACTTAAAGTTGGTATATATTAAGAACCGCGCCCAGTTTACAGCAAACGCGTACCTATAATCTCTCAGACGCTTCGCAGAGGAATTTTGGGGTTGTAGGGGGGCTAGGGAGTAGCGCGACGTTCTATTGGCTTAGGAGTTCGCAGGAGTTAGTGCGCGCCGCTAATTGGCTCAGGAGTTCGCACGAGTTGGCAGAGTGGGGCTGTGGCGGGAGAGTGGGGCCATACAACGCCACAAATTCCTCGGAGAAGCGGCTGAGGCACCTGAGATAAGGAGGATGAATGTCATAAACGAGTTGCTCGGCAGTGGCTGAGCATCGAAACTGTCCGTGCTGAGAGCACAACTGTGCCCTCACAACGACGCGCTCTTGCAACAACACACTCAACTTCGCCAAATCTCTTCGCCTTCCCCATCCTTCAAGATGATGCTCACGAAGAACGCTTCACACGCTTCACCTTCTGTCGCGACAAACGCTTCAAGCGACTGCTTTTCACCCTCAGAACTCACATACCCTAACGGAATCAAGTGCCTCTGGAAAGCGGCCTCCGTCGGAAGGTCTATGAATCAGTAACGTAAGTAGCCCACTCCTCTCCTTAAAATCCTATAACGACGGTAAGAGGGGACCACTCACATTCCGTAAGGCTTGTAAGCTTCGATAGAGCCCCAATCAATATAATCACGTGATACACCGTGGAGCGACCCAAACCATCCGGCATGCAAACTATGCATAGGCTTCGAAACCAGTGGCGTAGAAGGCCTCAAGGGTCACCCAAGCCGAGGGCCGGCCCCGACTTCGATGCGAGCAATGCAAATTCTGCTGGACCCCTGACCTCTACAGGCGTAGACCCTAAAAAAAAATCCATATACGAGCTGGATGAACATGGCCATTTCATTCTGTCGAGAGAACAGACTTCTAGCTCTGTGCGGACTATAGGATCGTCTCTGGATGTCGATGAAAGCATTGGGAGTTCAATAGTTGCCAATTATGGCTCTGCAGCTGACTCTTCCGAACGAAATGACTTATTATCCTTCATGGGAGACGTCTACGTCCATGGTGAAAATGGAGACGACGTTCTGCTTCTAAGCAACATGGGCGGAGCGTTTGGAAAGACCGTATCGCCTCCCAGAGTTACCTTTGCCGACGAAGCTGCGAGTTTGCCTGAACGGGCCCGTATGGATGTGATCGAATCGTGTGAGCCAGACCGGATCACCATAGACCCGCAAGACTATACAAATACGGTCCTTGAACTTAATCAGCGATTTTCCCAATTATCCGAGGCTCGCGAGAAGCAATACCCCGACAGGGGTCTCTTCTTGCCCAATCAACAATCCATCATTCAGGACCCATTGGCCTCTGAGTCTATACCGTCACTGACAACCGGCCCTAGCTTAAGGGATACGGAAAGCTCGGTGGGATATGATGGCGCTTTAAAGGATAGTTTGGCGGTAGCACAGGCGGACGATCCTGGAATCTCTTCTGGACGACTGTTTACGTACCAAAAACCAGTATACCAGCCATACCATCTATCGCCGAGTACCATCGGAGATCAACCTCTTCTTTATGATGGCCAGCCCTACATCGAGCATCTGAATACCATCTTACCTGGTGAGACTCCACCTACAAGCATCGGTACCCGTGAGTTTGTTCACCCTTCACCAATACAAGAAGTCCGAGAGGATGAAATCATGGGAGATTACGATTCAGATGACTCAGAGTCATTTTGGATGTCTGATTTCTCCGGAAGCCCTCCAGCCTTGGAAGAACAGCATTCACTGTTGTTCGGTTTCAAAGTGACTATTCTCGAGCAGCTACTATCAACATTCAACGCAAGATTTCAAAACGGCTACCAAAGCTCTGGCGATGATAGTTCCAACCCAAGTTCTGCTGCAAACTCAAATCAACGGTCGGCAACTGAGCAAGCTTCGGGAGAGAGACCCCAAAAGCGGAGAATGTTCTCCGGAGGAAATGACGAAGAGAACAGGGACGACCCTGGACTTGCACAAAAGAAACTTAAGATGCCGCATTCAGGGAAGAGAAGGCGTTTTCTCCTAGCCTGTCCATTCGCCAAGAAAGATCCATTGCGTTATAGAGCATGCTATAGACAAAATCTCTCAAAAATCTCGTACGTCAAGCAACACCTATCCCGGCATCACCGTCTCCCTATATATTGTCCAGTCTGTATGGAAACGTTCAACAGCGAAGAAGCACGTGATATACATACCAGAGCTCGCTCATGCGAGGAGCGCCCAATGGGTGAATGGGAGGGTGTCACAGAGACGCAGAAGAAGCAACTTCAGAAGAGAGTTCCCCCGAAAATGTCCGAAGAAAACCAATGGTACACCATCTTTGAGGTCTTGTTTCCCGGGCAAGTCCGGCCTCAGTCTCCATATGTGGATAGCAAGCTATCTGAAGAACTTTCTGCATTAGAGGACTTCGTTACAGGCCATGGCCCCACACTAATCATCGAAAGGCTGAGAGCTGAAGGATTCACTGTAGATAACCAGCCACAAGAGTCCGAACGGTCAGCTCTCTTACAGGCTGTTCTTGCGGATGGGCTACAGGCTATCTTTGGACATTGGATAAATGCAAGACAGCCAATTAGACCAGAGTCTTTCATTAATACCGAAGAGAATAACGCCGGTGGCCGTTACTCAGTAGACACACCTGTTGAAGATCCAGATATCAATAGGAATCCCATAGACACTCTTCCAGTCTTGACTATCGATGAAGATGATAACAATGAAGATGGGGACCATGAGTCCACAACAGACCTATTCGGGACTTCATCGATTCAACCAGATCCTCTTGTAGCAGAAGACTTCTCATTCCTCAACGATTTAGAATCAGACCTTTGGGACGATGAGAATTTGCGCTCCATGTTAAGCGACTTCAACGGTCATGATACTCGGTCTATAGCGCCGGATCCTTCCGCACCATAGGTTTCTTAAAATCTCTTCTCAATCGTTCGAACCTTGACAAATGGGCAGCCTTCCGTTATATTAAGCTCAACCTGAATTGACTGCTCGCTACTCCATACCATGATTAGATGGGCGAAAATTCAGCGGCTTCGATGCCTTGGAGATGTATAAGTGTGGGAGTATCATAGAAGCATTCTTTGTTGCTTCATGTCCCAGGGGGTTTTGCCTCATGTCTCATCTCGTTTACTATCGGCAAAGAGCACTCAGGCATGTCAACAAGCCTTTCAAGCCTTCCGAAGGGGCCGTTCTGGAATTGGTTTGCTTGACCCCCGATTCGGCCAATTTGATTTGGCTCTGAGCTAGTTCAGTAGGCCCTGCTGGTATTTGAATTGCAATATCGATTAGTAAGGGTATATACAAACTCTTGGCACGGTGTTGAAGCCTAGATTTGGCCTAAATAAGGTCCTTTTGTATAGCCCTGTTACCCGTATATAAATCTCACGATATATAACGTCATTAATGTAGTAGAGGTAGTAGCTGAGGCTTTGGTAGAGGGTTCGGCGCAGGCTTTAAAGGTGGTAAGGGAGGATTAAACCGTCGCCTGCTCACAGGGTGACGCGTCTCTCGCAGTACCGGGTTCTAAAGCGCGGCTATTGAAGTCGGCGGTGTTCTGGAGCTCAGCAAGTACCTCTAATTAACTAAGAGGAGCAGAAGGTTTAGTAGAAACGGAATTAATTTCCATTTAATAAGATTAGGTAGCAGTGTGATATTAAAGGCTTGCGCGGACGTATACTTCTTAAATTTTACCGGGCTTGGCAGGTAAATATAACTGCATAATGTCTAAATACGGTTTAGCGGATGGGCGGAAAATGCTGATTTTATAAGGTCCCTTACTAAAAAGGTCGTAACTGATTACCTTAGTAAGCGACTTAAACGGCAAGGGCAGAACTTAGGCGCACTCACTTATACTAAAGTGTCACTAGTCTTAACACCACTTACTTTTAACCAATCAGCTATCTACTAGCCTTAAGTCTACCTTGCTGCCTGAGGGCCTTTAGTGCAGAACTCTATGGTATTTAACTTTAATTTTCGCAATTTTATATAAGAGATACTCTCTCCTATATATTTAACCCCCTAATAATACCTATTTAACCTAATAAGCTAACGAGTTAAGTTAGACTAGTCTCCTCTATTGTTGGTCACACAGGGTAACTCACCAATAACAACTACTCGAGTAGGTTATAGTGATGTTGGTTGAAAGCTTATAATTATTGGAATGAGGGAGGGCGAGGAGTTTAAGACTCCTCGCCACGCTAGTGCCGCGGCAACACGTGACGACCGCTTGCCTTATTCCTGACACTGGCAACTCTTTTTTTATAGTTGCCATCTATATACAAATACTGCTTGACTAGTGTACCAAATATTAATCCTCCTTACTTACTATTGCTATTGTAATATAAGTCTCGCTGTCCTAAAATTTGCCTTTTAACATATGGTGCTTTCTTGCTTAGGAGTTGTAATTAGACATTGTGTTAGGGCCGCTAAGGCGCTAGTTATAAGCGAGCCAATAGCAAATTTCTATTTTGGGGATAGAAAATCCTAATTAGCTGGTTAGAGTTAGGGTCTATAGAATATTATGCTCCTACTCCCTCTTAACCTAACCTTTAACTCGTATATATAGAGTATTTGTATTAACAAACATTTCTAAAGCCTTATTTGGGTTTGCCTTTATTATTATATTTGCTAGGTTGTCTTAGCCATTAATTTATTAAATTTTAAAGAGTTCTTGCTGTTTGTAGGATTGCTAAAGTGCTATAATGTTAATTATAAGGCGCTTCTTCTTTATAGTACTAAGCTTAACTAGATACTTATAAAGGGAATATAAGTTAGTATATATAATTATAGGGATAATAGGAAGTTTAAGTTAATCTATAATTATCTTTAGGGTAGTTCTAATTATAATTGCTATATTAACTCCGCTAACCATTTTATATATCTCTAACGCTAGAACACTTTAAGTAATGTGCTTGCTTTTAGTTAAGCTCTAATAGATAAGATTGCCGTAGATTGTAAAGTTATTCTCTCTAGTAGATTTGTTTATAATAATGATCTTATATCCTAGCTAGGAGCTAAAATCTTTATTATTTGTAAATAATCTATTAATAAATACAAAGAGCTTGGCAGTGGGAAGATTAATAGGCATATAGAGTAGTCCCTAATTAAGATAGTTTGTTTGCTAGGAAAGACGCTTATTTAGGGCAAGAACGTCGTCCTTGGTTAGTTCCTGGTGTTAGGCAGTAACAAAGAGATTAAAGGAAGCCTTGGGTTGACAAATAGAAGCAATATTATTATGGACAGCTTAAGTACAATGTTACAACTACTTGGAGAGGAGTCGGCGGAAGCTAGTTAGTTAATATAGGCACGGTCCAGAATGGAGCCGGTGGAACCATGTGACGAGGAATAGTAAGCGAGTCACATAATGTTATACGCGGTATACGCAGTATACGCAGTGTACGTCTATGTATAATACGTATAATATGTACCTTATGTACAAGAGAGGATTTCTTAGGCGTATAGTTGTGTATTTAAAGGACCTTAGTCCCTACTGTAGATAGTTCTCTCCTTATAGTGAATCTTAGAATATAATTAGAGTTAATCTATTAGGTAACTACTCTACTAGTTATTATTATGTTGTTGACCTGTTTATATCTATATACCTGGCCTAATAATAGGACCCACCGTAGTTCTTGCTATAAGGTTCCGTTACAAATATACACTCCGCAAATATGTTACTCCATATATCCTTGCTTTGGAGAATTAATATTAATAATGTTAATCTTCTTACCTTAACCCTTTTAGTGTAAAGTAATAGAATCCTTATTTAGGAAGAGGATGCATCTATTAAATAGTAATAGTGTTGTTAAATTAAGCTTTTCCTTTAGCTTTGCTATAAGATTTGCCTTTATTAGCTTATTTTCTTTAAGGGCTAAGAATTGGTCGTCTCCTAAGATAATTATATTATTAGTTTGCATGCCAATAATTCTAAATAGGGTTCCTGTAGTTGTAATAAGGAAGCAGGAATTAAATATAGAAGTGGATATTAGAAGCTTCTCTTTATAGTACTTACTATAGGTAGCCCACTAATAAGTTCCTGCCTCTGCAATTCTATATAATGGCTTAAGCATAACTATAATTATATCTTTGGGATATTAGTGGTGAATTTGCTCTAAAAGGTATGCTAATATTAAGTGCTAAAGGTGCGTCTCTAATTAGGTGTAGGCCTAAGTAATATCTTATAAATAAACCGCTATTCTATTCTTTATTAAGGAGGGAGCTAGTGTAATAATAACCCACTAACTAGCTCGTTAAATTATAGGAGATTATATAAGAATTACCTCCTTACTATTATTATTATAACCTTAGATAATAAGCCTTAATTTCTTAAATGGGGTATTAGTAGCTTTGCCCTTAATCTTATTAACCATTTTTAACTTAAAGATGCGGACTTTATTAAACTTAGTAGGGTTATACTTCTTAAATTTAAAGACTCCTCTTATAATAAGACCATTAATCTCTTGCTTATTAGATGCTTAGAAAGGAGCTTTTAGAGTTATAATATAACCTTCCTTTTAAAGCTATTTTGCAAGCTTAAAGTTAGCCTTCTCCTTGACTGTTATAAAGGCTATTAATAACTTAACTCTATTCTTAATGGCGGTAGCAAATTGCTTTTTAAAATTAATAAGGTGTTAGTAATTTTATAATCCCTTTAGGCAACCTTTACCGCGTTATGGTTATAGCATATCTACTATAATTATATTAGGATTATAGTTGCCTTCTAGAGCATGTTAATTGTGGTTTTTCTTTAGGGCATCTTTTAGGGTATCCTATAAAGGCTTAAAACTATTATCTTTATAGTAAGGCTTAATAATAGTTAAACAAAATTAAGTGGGTCTATAAGGCATCTAAATAGTATAAGTTTAACTATTAATTATAATAAGTTAATATAGGCCTGACTATCCTCCCTTTTTATACTATACGTGTACCTTAGACTAGAGTAGCAGATTAAGTATAGTTAAGGTATTTAGGCCATTTCTTATTCCTAGTATATTGTTGACCTGGTGTGTAGCGTAAAGATATTAGACCTCCTTTATTACCTTATAAATAGCCTTAGCTTATTACGCAATAGAGGGAGATAGTAGAGAATTATTAGTTATTTAAGGGTAGGCGCCAAAGACTAGTAATGTGGGTATAAGTCTATCTAGGCTAGCGGAATTGTTAATAGCTTTAATAGCTATTTATAAGGTAAGTTCTTTACTAGCGTTCTCTAGTTCTAAAGAGATAATCTTATATACGCGGCGTAATGGCGTGTAATATCGCTCCACTTTTCTAATACTATTATATGCCTTAATAGGGACTTCCTTAACCTTAATTGCCATTGCCTTTATCTATTGTTAAAACTCTGTAAATAAGAAGTTCTTTCTTATATTATAGACGATTTAATTAGGGAGTCCTAGGTAAATATTAATCTAGTATAATTAAAGGGTATCCTATACGTTCCTAGCTAATATATCCTTTAAAAAACGTGTGGCTTAGAAGGAGGTTAAGAAGTTAATAACTTGGAGTACTGGCTTGCCGCTAAGATATATAACATTAATGATAATATAGAAGTTAAAGTTATAGTTATTTTTAAGGGTAAATTTAAATTGGCTAGGGGACTTCTAGTTTATTTGGCAGTAATAGCAGTACTTTATAAGATGCTTAATTGCCTTAACTTTGATTTTATGGCCTGCTTACTAAAGAACCCTAAGTAATTAATAAACAGATAGGTGGCCAAATTAACGGTGTAGTTAACGTAACTCTAACTTAGTTAGGTGGCTTTAGGCAACACTCTTTTCTAGTTAATAAAGGAGTAACTAAGGGTAACCCTACTTATGCATAACAGGCACCTAATTATCTCCCTAAATAAGTATATTCTTAAGGTTATTAAGCTTAATGCCTAATTTATCTATATCTCTAATATAAAATAGAAATGGGGTGTTTGTGGGAATAGCGTAAAAAGTAATATACCCTAAGGGGGTTTGGACTCTAATTGTACTAAGAGAGATCGTAGTACCCTTACTAAAATAAATCGTATACTAACCTGCCGTTAATTGGTTAATCTAAACAGAGGTATTAAGTTATTAAAGGGCTTAAACTTAAGGTTCTCCTGCTATAGATACTCCTACGGCTCTAGTATCTGGCATAATACTATGGAAGACATTTGCTGAGTATCTATTATTAAAGGAGAACGCAGAGCTCTCCTTTAGCTTGTTAAAGATATCTAACTTTGTAATAGAATGGAGCGTAGATTGGTTATTAAGAACAGTAATGGTTTATATGCTATCTACCTTACCATACTTAGTAAAGTATTGGTTGGGTAAGTAGTCCTTAATTTCTATATCTATAAGGAGCTATTTAGCCTTATTAACCTTACCCTTAAGATCTTCTACGCCTTTATATTAAACTAGGAAGCTTTAAAAGTAGGCCGTAGTAACCTTATAATTTTTAATGTTTTTTATACTTTGGCGAAACTTGTTATATGCCTCCTTTTGCTTATTAAGAGAATGCCTAGTTAACTAGCAATTTGGTTTCTTATAAATATAGCACTTCTTCTAGTAATTACCTTAAAATGAACCTCTATAAGGACCTCCACCTTTGCCTTATAGTTATTAATTATACCCTCTACCGTATTGCCCACTATAGTTACTATATGTTTAATTAGTCTAGTTGTAATTGTGTTAGTTAGGTGGATTGATTAAAGTAGGTTAGAGTTAGGCGTTAAATTGCTATACTTCTTAAAATCACAGAGTAGTGCTAACGGAAGATCTTAATTAGGTATATACCCCTTTATAAGTACTTATAGGATTAAAGAGGGTAAGGTTACATTCTTTAATACCTTAGTATATGCTAATAACTTAATTATATAGGCTGAAATTCTCTTAATATAATTTAGATAGACTATACTGGACTATTTAAAGTTAATTAAAGAGCTTTTAAAGATAATTAAGCTAAGGAATACCTAGGTTTGTAGTAATAATTATTAAAAAGGTAGTCTCTCTCTATTCTAATATATACTACTACTTATTCTCTTCTGTTTTAAAGTGGCATCTTAACTTATATATTATGTGGTTAAAGTTATATCCTTTTCCTACCAAATAATTATAATAGAAGGTACTAGCTTGGCCCCTAAGCATAATAGAATAGGCGTTGTGGTATTAATTAGACTCTATTCCTACCTTCTAGCAACAGTTATAGAAGATACGCAATTTTGAATTAAGAATATTATATAATTCCCCACTAAACTTCTTCTTCTAATCCGAATAGAGCTTTATAAGCTCTGTAAGCAATTTTTGTAACAAAACCTAGTAGTAGGAACTACGGTGGGTCCTATTATTAGGCTGGGTATATAGGTAAGAACAAAACAACAACATAATAATAACTGGTGGAGTGGTTACCTAACAGATTAACTTTAATTATATTCTAAAATTTACTATAAGGAGAGAACTATCTACGGTAGGGACTAAGGTCCTTTAAATATATAACTATACTCCTAAGAAATCCTCTCTTATATATAAGGTACGTGTTGTCTATATTAAACATAACGTCCCTTTTATTTAATACAGTCAACGCGTTTAATACTACGTAACCTTAGTTACTATTCCTTATTATATAGTTCCACTAAATCTATCCTAGACTATACCTATATTAACTAACTAGCTTCCGCCATCTCTTTTCTAAGTAGTTATAATATTATACTTAAAGCGTCTATAACACCATCTCCCTCCTCTTTATCTTTATCCTTAAAGATTCCTAACATCTCCAAGTTGTCTACTAGAGGTGTAATGTCCGTTTAATTATTCTGGTTAATATTTATACTTATTATGCCTAAAGCTTCTTCTTTTCTTTCCTGGGTTAAGCGTTGCCTTTATATAGTTTCCTCTATACTATTACTAGGCGAGGTAATAGCGATCCCTTACTCTCGTTGCGCTAAAGAGGGGTTAGTGTATGTTGCGCTAGCAAGTCCTTTGTCCTAATAACTATCCTTTTGCTCTAAGTGTACCAAAGCAAATATTTGATTGTCCTATAACGTTCGCTTTATTTCTAACGCTAAGTATATGCATCCTATAACTCTTAACAGTCTTCTAGTTCCCTAAGTAACTTGTTATAGGGTCTTGTGTTTAATCTACCGCTATAAAGCTTAACGGTAAGCTAGCCTCTATACTACTTAAGGTTTAATATGCCTTAGAAGAGTCCGCACGCGTCCTTAAAGCTTAATATTTAGCTTATACTCGTCTTTAATATCTTTAAACGTGTTTATAAAAAGGTTTATTCTAAGGAGTGGAAACTGGTTTAATAAGGTTTATAAAAACTTGGTAATGAAAGGACTGGCTCTCCTCCTATAAGGGAAACAACTCTAAGTAGCTTAGTAATTGCTCTTCTTAGGTCCCCCTTAGGTAACTTATTTTTTAGCAATCCTTCTTTATTAATATTGCTTAACCTACTTTCTTTTAATACTCCTATACCTTTCCCATAGCGTTCCTTAGGTTGCTTAATAGCTTTTAGGTAGTCTCACTATAGCCTATCTACTTTACTTTATACTATATTTTGTTATCTACATCCTTATAACTAATGACCTTTAAAACTTGCTATTTATCTTCCTTTTGTCCTCTATATATATCTGCCTTATAGACTAGTGGCTTAATGTTCCCGTATACTAGCTCTAGCATTGCAATATATTATATAGGGTAGATTTTTATTTTGGCTAGTAGGTTTAACTTATACATAACTAATAAAATTCTTTACTTAATTTTAAAAGGTCCTAGTCTAACATAGTCTAATATTTTACTTAGTCGTTAACTCTTAAAATTTTTGTATAGTAGCCATACTTTATCTCCCTCCTTAAGATCTGGTCCCTTAGATCTCTTAGCATTATAGTACCTTTTTATTCATTCTTGTACTAGTTTAGTTATTTCTTTAAGGTCTATATAAAGATTTATTAATATCTCCATTCTTTACTTAGCTGTGCTACTCGTTTTTTTTGCTTAACATGGCGATAACGATGTTCTTGGTTTGTACCCATAATTTACCTTAAATGGTAATGTCCCTATTCCTTCTTATAGTGTTATATTATATGCAAACTATATAACTGGTAATAATAATACCTAATTATTTTGTGCGTAATTAATATAATGCCTTAGATACTACTCTAGTGTCTAGTTTAGTCTCTCCGTTTATCTATCTATCTGCGGATAATACGCTATAGATATTACTACGCAAACTCCCTATTCTGCCAGAAATACTTCCTAAAATACTACTATAAATCTTAGATCTCTGTCTAATATAATCTTATTTAGTACTCTATATCTTATAAATACTTCCTTTATATAGATTCTAGCGACATCTTCTACTAATATCTCTTTAGTGTATACTATAAAGTATCCCTACTTTATTAGCTTATCCACTATTACTAAGATTACGTTATAATCTTATCCTATAATAGGATCTCTTAACTTTGGTAACTTAATAATAAAGTCCTATAATATAACCTCCTATGGTCTTCCTAGTGTCTTAATAGGTTATAGCCCTCCATACAGCTTATGCCTTATTAGTTTATTTCTTTAGCAATCTAGATATTCCTTTATAACTTATTATGCTAGTCCCTAGATTCCTTAAATAATATACTCCTCTTAAAGTCCTAATACTAAGCCTATAGCTCCGTTATATCCTTATATTATTTCCTTATAAAATTCCTTAACAAATTCTTCTATAATAGACTTAGGTATATATATTACTTCTCTGTTTTTATATTGCTCTAAGTCTAGATCCTTTACCTATACTTTTTAGATCTTTTATATCTAATTACTCTCTAGTAATTTATGGATCTGATTTTCCTTAGTCGCTATAATCTTTGGATAATTATACCTAATTAATCTGTCTTAATCCTTTTGTAACAAAGCTCCTAATAGCTTTTTATCGCTTTATAGTTTAGCCTTTCTACTTAGGGCATCTGCTTATATATTGTCTATACCCTTAGTATACTAAATTTTGAAATGGTATTCTATAAGCATTTCCGCCCATTTAACCTATCTTTAATTAAGTTTCTTTATTATTAGAAATCCTGTAAGGTTCTTATAGTCCGTCTTAACTATAAATAGTTTCTCTATACCTTATAAGAATACTCTCTATTTTTTAAGTACTATAACTATACCTAATAACTCCTTATTATAGATGTTATAGTTTAACTCTAGTAGTGTCATCTTTTAACTATAGTACGCCACTAGGTGCCATCCATCTTGATATTTCTGTATAAAGTATACCCCTAGTATAAAGTCTAATGCATTTGTTTCTATAACCGTCTCTAGACCTAGTTAATAGATCTTAAGAACTAGCTCTTAGGTAAATATCTCTTTAACTTTCTTAAATAGTTCTTATTACTCCTTCCCCTATACCTATAGTTCTTTTTTCTTTATTAACCGTGTAAGTAGCTTAATGTCCTTTAACTATTGCGCTATAAACCTTCTATAATAATTGCAAAACCCTAAAAATAATTTTAACTGCGTAACATTCTCTAGTTCTTACTAATTTACTATAGCCTTAATCTTTTTTAGATCTATACTAAGTTGGCTTAGTTTAATAATAAATCTAACAAAATTAGTCTTCCTGGTAAAGAACTTGTATTTTTTAATTGCTACTAGCATCTATTCTTCTTATAGTCTCTTTAAGACCTATTTAACGTATTTTCTATACTCTTCCTTACTCTCTAAGTAGATAATAATGTTATTAAGGTATACTATAATAAATTCATCTAGGTGTTCTCCTAATACACTATTAATTCGCTTCTAGAATATTGCTAGTACATTTATAAGCCCAAATTATATAACTAATAGTTTATATAGTCCTTCCTTTAACCTAAAGGCTGCCTTCTATTTATTGCCTTCCTTGATCCTAATTTAGTGGTACGCCCATCTTAGATCTATCTTTGTAAAAATCTTTATATTACCTATCCTATCTTAGATTTTACTAATTAAGGGTAAAGGATACCTATCCTTCCTAGTAATACTGTTTAACTGTCTGTAGTCTATACATATCCTAAGTTTTCCGTTTTTCTTTAGGATGAATAGTACTGGATATCCTACTAATAACTATAATGGTCTGATATATCCCTTGCGTAAGTTCTCCTAGATAAACTCCTTAAGCGCTACTAACTCTGTTTTAGTAAGCTTATAGATTGGAAAGAATTTTAGACTTATTTCCTCTTCTAATTCTATCTTATGGTCCTATGCTGTATATTCTAACAGCTTTTCACTTTCTAGTAACTATAACTTTTTACTATACTTATGGTATCTCTTTAGTACATAACTTAAGCCTTACTTAGTCTCTTTATATATCGCTCTAACTTAGTACTATACCAACTTGGTTTGCTATTACATTTTGCGCTATTAAGTATCCTTAATATTGACCTGACCTATAACCCAATTAATCTTTAAATTGTACTCCTATAACTAAGGCATTCCTAGTATCGCCTTATCCTATTCTAATAGTAGGATATTAAAAGACATTCTAACTGGTTTCCCTTTAATAGTTATCTAAATAGGTCTTGTTTTAAGATTAATAATGCCTCCTCTATAGGCTATTTAATCTCCTAAAATTGTTATAAGTAAATATAGGTGTTTTTTTGTCTGTATAGTAACCCCATCCTTTTTACTGCCTTTGGTAATATATAGTTCCTAGTTACTCTACTATCTACTAACGCTTTAAACTGCTAATTTTGCTATTTAGCTTATAAATTTAGGTGTTAACCTTAAATTTCTTTAAGGGTCTAAGGCTTTAATACTGGTTCCCTCTAGTCCTATATACCTCCCCTTTTCCTAACTGTTAGCTGCTAGATCCTACCTATACTTGGTCCAACTTAGGCTAATACTTAGTTTATTTCTTTTCCTCTATATGCTATAGACAAGTATTCTCTAGGCACTTTTACTACTATTATCCATCTAGGCATTCTTCTATAAGGAATCTTCCTGGTTAAAGTGTTAAGTCCCCTTAACCTTGTACCTCTACTAGGTGCCATCTATATATATACTTAGCATTCCTAAACCGCTTTTCCTTTAGTGCCTAATATATCCTTACTAGGTACTTCCAGTTCTTATCTTTAGGTGCTCTATGTATATTACATATATCCTCTATATAAGCTATCCATAACAGTATATAATACGCTATATGTTTTAGGTTAACTCTTAGTTTATCTTTATTCTTAAGTTTAAACCTATACCTAGTTAACCTAACCACTAGTATCTCTGCTGCTAGTACTAAGACTTATTACTTACTTCTCCAATCCCTAAATCCTTCTTCTAGGTTCCTTAATGTTATAATTAATGCTCCTTTAATGTAACTTATGCGTTTCTCTATAATAGGTTAGTCTTAGATAACTTTTTTATTTAGCTATATATAAAAATCTACCTATTTGTTATTGTGTCGTTACCTATACCACTTTCTATATAACTGGTTTAGTATATATAGTTTATCTATTAGAAAGTACCTTATTATTACTGCATTATAATATCCTTTAGTATGTCTTTCTTTAAACCTAGTTAGGATATCTAGATCCTCTTCTTATTCCAGTTTATCTAACCATTTTACCCTAGGTATTCCTACACTTGGCCTATTAGTAATTCTTTATATGGGTGCTCTGTCCCTTATATAACTTGGCATAGCTAACCTCTTATCTAGCTTTTGCTCTTACTATATAATAATTCTCGTCCTAAACTTATCTATAGTTTCTTGTTTTCTGCGTCTTATAGCTAGATCTTTGTAGTTATCTTGCTTTTTAATCCAGGTATTAACTGTTTAATCTTTAGGCTAAACACTACGTTTACCTAGGATTGCTAATGTTCTTATTTGTTCTCCAAACTTATAGTTCTTAAACTTGCGTTCTATACTCATTCATTTATTACTAAACTAAGTTACTGCCTTTTCCTATTGGTTTTCGTCTATTATGGGTCCTTAGATATGTCTTATCTTATCTTAAGAATCTTAAGCTTCTCTTATCTCTTTTTAAGAATCTTAAGCCTATAGCCTTTTGCCTTTATTAAGTAATAAGCTAGCACTAGCAGTTGTCTGCTTGCTTAGTTTCTTCTAAACATTACTCCTATTATCTTATAAAGCAATAGAAATTGTATCTAATAATATCGCCATACCCATTACTAAACCTTATTCTATAATGGTCTTAGTCTCTGCTTCTATTTTAACTTCTCTAAGGTTTATATACTCCTAGTAAGCTGTCTTTATTACCTTATTATTGGTAAATGCTTTGCCTATATTAAACTTATTATCTTTAATATCTGATTTATAAGCTGGTTTATTAGTTCCTCTAAACTTAGATAATAATAGCTCCTATAGCTAATAGCTTGCGCCATACTTAGCGTCCTCATAAATTTAGTATATATTGTTGTAATAATACACAAAACTGTTAATTAAACACTCTTTTGTTCCTTGCAGTACACTATTATCCCTCTATATATACGTGCTATTTACTAGCCTAGTTCCCTTTACTATATAGTTATTTTAACTACCTCTATAGTCTCTGGCGAAATGACCTTATTTTCTATAATTTATATAAGCCCCATCTTTAAACTATTTTTCTTACTATAGAGTCCGCCTAAATGTCTTTTGCTATTAAGATCCCTAGTTTAACCTTTGCTCCTAGGTCCTTTAATTACTTAATCCTTAACCTTTAGGTTTCTATAGTTTCTTTTCCCACCTTTAGGTTTCTTTAGTACTACTTAGGTCTATTGGCTCTGCGCTATTCTATGGTTTTTAACTCTATGTCTATTGTTGTATACTCTGCGCCTTATATAACTGTAGAACTCTATCTTGCCCTCTCTTAGCTTGTTCCCTTTAGTAGATTCTATTATTAATCTTTATTAACTAATTTATTAACTCTCTTAGAGTATCCACATCTTCTATTAGGATAATTGCGTCTTAGACTTTAGCCTTAAGTCCCTATTTATACTATACCATAAGCGCCCTGTTATTCCACTTAACCTATATAGCTAGTGTTTAAAACTGTGTTGTATACTTAATTGCTAAAGTATATTATACTAAGTTCTAAAGCTTTTATTCCGCTGTGGTTATAGCCTTTAGGTCTTTAAATATCTGCATTAGTTGTTCTATAAACCTATTCCAACTAGTAAATATATACCACATGTCCTAGTTAGTCATTGTCATGCCATTAGCCTATATTTCCGTAAGATACGGTTTAAACCACTTAAGTGCCCTCCCTATTAGGAACAATCCTATATAGGCTACTTAATTTAATAATATTACTAACTTCGCTCCTTCCTGTACTACCTTAAAGTACATTTGTATAAGAAATCCCTTAAGCTTTAACTTCTCTCCTAAGAACTGTTTAATTAAAGGTAGCTTAATTTTCGCTGCTCCAATTCTATTAATGCGTTCTTTAAGTATCCTATTATTGTCTTATAAGTAATTAACCATTTCCTATAACTGACCTTATGTAACCACTTAAGAATCCCTATTGTCTATACTAGTATTACCTAGCCCTGAGGTTGTGGCTGCCGTCAACGCCGTTATGACTAGTGCTTTAGGTGGTATATTATTTAACCTTATTTAATACTATAACCTTAGTAGTAAATATGTAATAGAACCTAGTAGTAGGAACTATAGTGGGTCCTATTATTAGGCTGGGTATATAGGTAAGAATAAAACAACAATATAATAATAACTGGTGGAGTGGTTGCCTAATAGATTAACTCTAATTGTATTCTAAGATTCACTATAAGGAGAGAACTATCTATGGTAGGGACTAAGGTCCTTTAAATACATAACCATACTCCTAAGAAATCCTCTCTTATATATAAGGTATGTGTTGTCTATATTAAATATAACGTCCCTTTTATTTAACGCAGTTAATGCGTTCAACACCACATAACCTTAGTTACCATTCCTCGTTATATAGTTCTACCAGATCCATCCTGGACCGTGCCTATATTAACCAACTAGCTTCCGCCGTCTCTTCTCCAAGTAGTTATAACATTGTACTTAAAGCGTCCGTAACAAATTTAAAATGCCTTTAATTTAAGATTAAGATGGAGAAGGTAGGAGTTGCATTACAGGCTATAGTAGGGATGTAGGTCTAGTTAGTAGAGTCTAAAGGTTGTTAAATTATAAAGCAATAGGATCCTATACCTGCTCTTATTAGGGTATAGTATCTAATATTAAAGTTGCGGGTTGAATTAGAGACAGAGGAGTTAAAGGCAGAGGTAGATTTGTCTCTAGAGGTGCATTACTTAGATTCTATTATAAGTTAAGCTTCTTTATAGTGTATAGTTAATGCTTAATCCCCTATGGAGTCCATTCATGCTCTTTTTTTACGTTAATAATATACTCCTAAATATTATCTCTAATAACTCCCCTATCCATAGGGATAAATACTCTATACTCCTAAAGGAAGTTACGGAAGTCCTATATAATATCCTTATTTACAGGAACCTATATTTCCTTTATCTATCTAATAAAGTCCTCCTTTATATAATACCATAGCATAGTATTATTGTATTCGCTGTCTTTATAGTGTGCTATATAGTATAATAGGAATCTATTTAGGTCCTATTACTTAGCGTTTATAGGGTTAATTATGGCTTTGTTTTATATCTTTAGGTTAATATCTTTCTTATACTTCTTTAGGTAGGTTAACGCCATAATAGGTGTAGTTAGGTAGTGATTGTGATCCTACGGTCTGCGAAGGTACACTAAAGGGATTAAAGTGGTTGTTTAACGCGTTTTGGACGTTAACTTAGGACCTTAGGTTTAGTAACACTTTTAACCTAAAGTACTTAACTAAATCTTCGTAAACGCGGTTGTTCTGTATAATGGACGTAACTTGGTATCTCTTAGTACTTAGTAACACTTCTGTTACTAGTTTTCCATAAGTCTAAGGTAGTATAGTATTGCCGGGATCTATTCCATATAAGCGCATATAGCACCCCTATATAAGACTGTTTCTTCTATTTGAAAACCTAGCTGCTCTATAGTTAACTGTATATTTAACTACTAATCAGTGTTGGTTATATAGGGTGACTTACTAATAATGACTACTTAAGTAGGTTATAGTGATGTTGGTTAAAAGCTTATAATTATTGGAATGAGGGAAGGCGAGGAGCTTAAGACTCCTCGCTACGCTAGTGCCGCGGCAATACGTGACGACCGCTTGCCTCATTCCCGACATCTATAATAATATTTTTTATTTAAATATAAAGTTGTTAGCTAGGTAAGATTTAGGCAGATTTTACAATATTTAAGCCTAGGCGAGGCTCTAGATACAGCGTTAAAATACACTAAAAATTACCTTTTTTACTATTATATCTCGACCCTTTCTAAACGTCTAGTTATTATAAAAATACTATCCCTTGCACTGATGACTGCCAATAATAGGTGGCCCGTGCGAGAAATTCTAGGTACTCTATATTACGCCTACGTACGTTTAATACTTCCCTAATATTTCCCTCCAAGCAGGCCTTTTAATTGGTGCGCACGGGCTACAATTTATTGGACGCAGTTATTAGTGCAAGGGATAAGGTAGGAGCTCTTTAGCTTCGCTATCTATTACATTATATAACGACGTTATATCTATACTATATAAAATATTAGATATAGGTAGTTGGTTGCATTTTACAGTTATGGGACAAAAGTCTTCACATCTAAGCGATTTTATACCAAAACTCACCTAAAACACAGCTATATTTTACTACAATAATATTAATTAATTAAGCTGCTATTAAAACTATTAATTAGTTTTTACCACTATTAAATTTTTATAATTATAGAATTTTATTATAATAATGTGGTAATCTCTAGAGCCTTACAAAATCTTAAAAAATTAAAAGTTTATATTTTTATGCTAAATATCGCGACTATACTCCACCGGATAATTAATTGTAATATTACTCTATATTACTCTATATTTTATACCTAAAATCAATAAGATTATATACTAATCGTTATTTATAGCTATTAACTACACTATCTTCCTAAATCAACTTGTAGAGATAGCTAAAATTTATTAAAAAGCTTTACTAAAAAGCTTTATATAGCTTTAAAAGTTTAATATAGTATTAGATCTTTTTGTAAGGGGTATTTTATCCCTTACTTAGGCTTGTAGCCCTTCCCTCCTTATCGGTTCGTCTCTCTCTGTACTAGGGTATTGCTATACCTACTCTTTACTATATTATCCTCTTCTATCGACTCTCCTTATGACTTATACTCGGCTTACCTACTCCCTACTATACACCTGGGCAATAGCCTTATACTTTTCCGGAATATAACCGCCAAAAGCGATATACTAATTATTCCTCTTTGGCCGTCGAAATCGGACTCTGCACCTGTACGTGGTAACGGCTACGAACCTAGGTCTTTAAAGCTCAGACCCAGAGCCAACGCAGAGACGTCGCACAGCGTGCGGACAGGACCTGGCGGTGGTTGTGGGCGTTAAGGGCGGTGGTGAAATTTTTTTCGGATAGTAAGATCTTAAAAACCACCACTGTTGGCCCTCTACAGTATAACGACTACTACTATTCTCCTATCCAGGGCACCTATACGATCCAACATAGATAGGTAGTACTCAATAACATCCCCTAACCCCTAGTTAAAAGCATTAACGACCTTACATTAATAAATAAGTGAACGCGCGAACGAACGAACAAACGAGAAAATATACGGCCCCTCTTAACCCCTAGGGCGATTGCCCGCGGAGCATACGGTCACTCGCCGTTTTACTGCCGTAATACTGCCGGTAGCCTAGATTGCGACCTACGGTTTTCCTTATCTTCTTTTAACGGAGTGGTGACCCTTTAAAAGGGCCTAGCTGGGGCCTAGGCATAAAAGATACCTAATACAATATATCCCGCTGCTTGGTATTACAGTAGTTAGAACGGATAAATCCCCCTTATGCCTTTAATAGGCCTTAGGGGGGGGAGGCATGGCGTATATAGTAATGGTCTATAAGAGATAGCATATAGGGGATAGTTAAGATACGGAATATAAAGCATACAGCAATTAATTAGCAAGGCCTAGCTAGGACGTAGTAAACCCTAGCTTTAGATAAGCTAGAGAAAGAAGTAGTAGTTCCTAAGGAGTTCAAAATATCTAAGGAGGAGGACGTGCTGTAGGCCTGCAGGGCCGCAGCTACATGTAAATATGGCAAATTAGGGTTTTTTATCCTACTGAGGCTACTCATAGGGTATTTCCTCCCCCAACTGCAGGGGTTTTCTTTCTATAAATACATAAGTTTTCCCCCCTGTGCGGAGTAGTCTGCGTGGGCCAGTAGGATCCATATTAGACGTTAATTAAAGAGTTACTACTAATTATTCCTCTTTAAGGACGACTTATTCTAAAATAAGGCAGAAATATTCTGGAATAGGTCATCTACTAGTATAGAGCGGAATATTACTACTAAGAGTTACTATGCAGATCCTGTCTAAATGTTTACCATAAAATCTAGAGGCCCCACTTATATTTCTACCCTTATTATTGCTTATTATATTCTACGTCAACTTTTAACCTTCCTTTATAGGGGTGAGGTATAGGGTAGTAGGCAATAAAGATAGTAGTAGGACAGTGGTAAGCAAATCCAATTTAGGTCAACAGCTTTAGAAGTTATATCAGTATATCTAAAAGTTAGTAACGCTGTTAGCTTCGCTGCCAAGAGGCTAATAACAAGCAGTTAGCGAGCTTATAGAGTTATAACAGTTAGTTAGCTATAAGACTGCAGCTAGCTAATAGCTCGCTATCTTGGCGGTAAGATTTAGTGGTAAGTTAAAGCTTTTAGTAGAAGTTAAGAATATTTGGATAACGTGTTCTGCGGGCAAGCTGCCTATATAGGCATCCTGCCCACTTCAAAACTCACTAAAAATTAGAAAATTTATACTTAACAACCACTTAATAATAAATTCTAATAATTTAGATTTAGACTTTTATATACGCTTTACAACTTCTATTAAAGTTGCATAGTAATTAATTTAGTTGTTTTTAAGATATTATAATTTAGGGGCTAAAATAAAGCTAAAATAAAGCTAAAATACTATATCTTAAAAACCGCTAAATTAATTACTATGCAACTTTAATAGAAGCTATAAAGTGTATATAAAAGTCTAAATCTAAATTATTAGAATTTATTATTAAGTGGTTGTTAAGTATAAATTTTCTAATTTTTGGTGAGTTTTAAGGTGGACAGGATGCCTGTATAGGCAGCTTGCCCGCAGAACACGTTAATCTAGTTAGTTAATTATACGCTAAGCAATAAGAGACCTATAGGGATCTCTTACTTAGCTATAGTAAATAAAAAATTGTCCCTAATACCTCTATTACGCACCGTAAAGCTTACTATTTTCTTACCTATATAAAATGCAACGTATATTACATTTTACGCGTTAGCCAAGTAGTAGTAAAGCTTCTTCCTCTACTTCCTCCTCTACTTCCTCCTTGTTTAATTTACAACCTACCCATTATTTAACTCCTTTAGCACGCATAGGGTTTGTAGATTAACTACTTCTTCCCCTCTTCTAATTAACCATGATACCAAATTGGGCGATTAAGAAAAGCCAGCTTAGTAAGATACATTTATTAGAGCTTTATATTTAATTAAATCTAACATAGAAATAGAGCCTCTAGGGCTCTTACTAATACTATAAGGGATATTATTACAGTTACCTTAGGTTGCCCTTAGGACAACCTCTAGACGCCCCTTAGTTAGTTGTCGGTTACGTGCTAAAGGCACGTGCCTATGGTATATAGTCTCTATAATCCCAGAGGCCTTACCTCCTTAAGGATTTATCTCTCTTACTAATCTATTCTGTTCTATATTTATGCCTTACAGTCCCCTATCTATAAAGTCCCTTTATATTTAAATTCTTTCTACTCTATTTAGAAGGGCAGCTGGCTTTAAGGACTAGATTGTTTGTTTATATCTTTTATTTACATCTACTATCCTCCCTTAAAAACTTGTAATGACCTAAATAGAAACTCTATAGACACCTTATGGAAAGCCGTTGTATTAAGGTAGGAAGGTCCCTCTAATAGCAAAAGATTGCAATAATATAAACCTCTAGGTAAGACGGCTAAACGAGCCCTAATACCTAGATGCACTAAAAGTTTAAAGACTCTTGTATACCTATAGTTACTAGCAACGCTAAGGAAAACACAAACACCCTCTATAACGGTTATAACACTACTAAAAAGTAGCTAGAACCCCTCTAGCCCTACTTAGGCTAATTAGAAGATTAAGCGCTAGAGATAACCCTAAGATCTTCCCCTAAATTAGAAATGCTAGAAGAATATATTAATATGCCTAATTAGGGAACCAACTAGAACCCTCCCAGAAGACTACCGGCCTATAATTAGCACAGTAGCAGTGCATAGACTGCTTATAAGCTAAGTAGGCCTACCCCTTTAGGTAATCTAACCTAACTACTAACTTAAGACTTAAGCCTTGCAGGGAAACCTGTATTAGCTACTAGTACTAATACTACCTTTATAGCTGGAGTTTCCCTAGGCCTAAGGTTAGAAAGTTAAGAGCCCTATACTAATTTTCTTTAAAGAGGATATTAGGAAGCTGCTATAAGGCTCTTAGAAGCTATACAGGAAGGAGCCATTAATAAATATATTAGAAACCTCTAGGGGTAGGTCTAGATCTAGTAGAGCTTAATCTAGGCTAGATAAATTTTTTTATAACCTGGCTAAGGCTAAGGGCCTCCTAAAGGCTACCTAGTACCTACCTAAGGAGGTATAGAAGACTTAGAGAGATATCTATATAGTAAATAGAAAAAGGATATAGACTAACTAGCTAAGGCCTCTAGCAGTCTAGAACTCCGCTATAGACCTAACGCCCAATAGTTAGATAACTAGGTTTGTAAAGTAGATAACTTTTTTAAGATGCTAATAATATAAGATAATACTAAAGAGTGTACTTAGCGGATTATTAGTAAGATTAAAAACTAATCCCTAAACTAAATTATACTTAATTAGCTTAATAAAGAGCAGATTACTATATAGCCATAGCTATAAACCTTTTTAAAGAAATAGACTTAAGATTTGTATATTATATAATATAATAATATAAAACTATTCTGGAATAGGACATAGCTTAACCACTATAATTTCTACTAGTTTATAAACTTTATAGAAACCTATACTTAACTAATAGATTTAGAACCCTTTAAAAATAAGGATGGTAGCATCTATAAAAAAGAGAAGATTAGATTTATCTAGGCTAGAATTAAGCTAGTAATTTATAATAAAATAAAGTGCGTAGGAGCCCTATCGCGGATTACTATATATATAGATTTTAAATAAACGGTTCTAAATACTAAGTATATAGTAAGGAACTAGACCTCTTTTAGTAAGAAGTTAGGGGGTAACTAGAAGCGTGGGTACTTTAGTAGCAATATAGGGCAGACCTAAGCTTTAAAAAAGCTATTCTTAAAGAGAAATCTGGAATGGTTAAAGTTAGGGACCTTAAGTAATGGGAAAGACTCTTAGGGCCAACCTAATACCTATCTAGTACTCTTATAGGAACACTCTAAAAAGTTAAGAGAAAACTTCTCTGGAGGTAAACCTAATTGGAAAAATAAGTAGGGTGATAACCGTACTAATAATCTAAAAAAAAGGAAATCCCTAGTTGCGGACCTTTTCTAGCTATAACTAGGGTAAGATATAGAAGAAAAGACTCTCTATATTATTATTAAGCTAGAAACGGTACTCCCTATAGGTAAGGCATATTAGTTTTAAGCACTATATAATAGCGGCGCTAAAATTAATCTTATATAATATAATTTAGTAAAAGATTATAAGCTTATCCTATTACTAAAGTAGCGGAAACCCATCATAGGGTTCCTAGATAAGTATTAAATTAAACTATATAGCGCCTATAAGCTTATAGTATTAGTGGCTAATATATATAACCGCACTAAGATAGTTGGCCTGCAACCCTTCTAGGTGGCTAACTTTATAGGCTATAACCTTATTTTTAGATATCCTTAGCTTATAGAAGTAGATCCTAAAATATACTTTAAAATAAAATCCTTTAAATAGTGGAATAATAAAGAATTAGAAGGGTGTATCTCACTAATAAGCTTAAAAGATATCCTAGAAGATATAGCTCTAGGAAAAATAGTATATACTCTACACCTAAAGGAGTATTAGATCTAACCTCTATTCTATAGCAAGATAGGTATAGAGCCTAGTATAGGCAATAACCTTTTTATAATGGATACCCTATAGGGAACTACCGGATAGGTCGTAGAGACATTATAGGGAGGCGGCGATTTTAAAGATCTTATAAGATACTTCTACCGCTATAGGCTACTTTAGCTTAAGTAATACACAGAGAGTATACTACAATACCTTAAACGCTATATTAAAGAGTTCCCTACCCTCTACTAGCTACTATATAAAACTGTTTAATATACGGAGGTGCGTTTCAAAAGTCTCTGCCGGCCCTACCTAGGTTAAGCCTAAAGAGCCCGCATGTAGCCGAAAATTGGGCGCATTCTAAGCAGGTTCAAGGGGACCTTAGGCGCCATTGGGCGGCTTCGAGCCCGTTACCCTACCAACCTTAAGGCAGCCACCGCCCATAAGACCGCCTAATAAGGAGCGGCGAAGACTTTTAAAACGCACCTCCGTACAGTAGTAACTATATATAAATAGCCACTATAGCGTATAATGCTGCCTATAAGCGCCCTAAGGGACCTTTAGGACCTACCTAATAATAATATAAAGGATAAACGTGACCCCAATTTGTTAAATATCCCAATAGGCCTAAGGGACCTATTAAGAGTATTTTTAGGTAGGTAAGTAAATGTTATTTAGCGGAACTTAGAATATAATTATACAATTAATCTAGAAGAAGGTAAGCAACCGCTAAACCTTTCTATCTATAACCTCTTTTATAAAGAGCTTAAGATCCTATAGGAGTACCTTAACGGCTTACTAGAAAAGGGATAGATCTGGCCTAATAAGTTACTAGTAAGTATACTAATCCTCTTTATCCCAAAACCAAATAAAACCATAAGGCTATGCATAGACTATTACGGTCTTAATAAGATCATAATTAAGAACCGCTACCTACTACTACTAGTTAGTAAAATGCTAGATTAACTATTTAGGGCGAAGATCTTTATAAAGCTGGATTTATAAGACGCCTATTATAGGCTCTATATTAAAAAAGGGGATAAGTAGAAGACTACTTTTAAAACCTAATACGGCCACTTTAAGTATCTAGTAATGCCTTTTGGGCTAGCTAATACGTCTATAATATTCTAATTATATATTTATAGAGCCTTAGGGTGACTAGTTAACCGTATATATATTATCTATTTAAATAACATTTTAATCTACTTAGAGGATAAGGATTAGTATAAGTAACACATTCGCAAAGTGCTAGAGTATTTAGATAATTGGGGCCTCTACGCCAAGGTGTTAAAATATATCTTTAACACTAAGTAGGTTAAGTTCCTAGGCTATATTATAACGCCTATAGGCGTAGTTATAGACCTAGTACAGATGTAGATAATCTAAGAGTGGCTAGAGCTAGAGAGCTACTAGGATATTTAAGTGTTCTTAGGCTTTACTAATTTCTATAGGCGCTTTATCTATAACTACTTAAACGTCACCTAATACCTATTTAACTATATTACTAAAGCTTCCTAAGACCCAGCCTAAAAAGTAAAAAGCTTAAAGGGGGAAAGGGAGAAAACTAAAAAGGGACTAACTAAATAATATAAACTATAGGTATAGCCCAGAAAGGTATAGAAAGCCTTTTAGGAACTATATATAAAGTTTATAAAAGCTCTACTACTACAGTACTTTAACCTAGATTAGCTACTAATAATAGTTACTAATGTATTAAATTTTGCCCTTACTGGTATTCTACTATAACCTAATAGGCATCTAGACACTACCTAGCTCCACTAAAGGCTAGTAGTATTCTATAGTAGAAAATTCTAGGGACTTAAAGTTAGGTATTATACCCATAATAAGGAACTACTAGCTATAGTTAACTGCTTTAAACAGTGGCAACACTACCTTAAGCACGCGAGCCATACCACTTATATACTCTTAGATTATTATAATCTATACTACTTTATAACCATAAAGGAGCTTATACTTTAATAAGCCAAATAGGCAGAGGAGCTTGCGTAATTTAACTTTAAGATTAAATATAAGCTATGGGAAAATAACCCTACTAATACACTGTTATAACGGCTAAATTATACCAAAGGCTTTAAAATGGGAGAAGGAAAATAAATAATAGATATTTTACTTCCTATATTATAGAATAAGCTTTAGGTATAGGATGTTTAAGTACCTATAGCTCTAAGCACTAAGCCCTAGGTAGTATAAACCCTATTAGCTTCCACTAATATTTTAGCTAGTACTTAGTCCGTTACTAATAAGGGTCTAAATATCCCTAAACAGGATATCCCTAATATACTCTTAGAACCTAGTAATATATTACCTTTAATTGCTAAGCTATCCCCTTAAACTAAAAGTAAAGCTATAGAGTAATTAGAACCTAGAGCTCTATAATAACTAAAGGACTTTAACCTTATAGCGGCCTTCCTAATATATGCGCACTAGAGAGTTATAAGATCTATAGTACTATCTAGTTATATACTTAGAGCAGTATAAGATAAAATAGCTTTACCTAGAAACCATCTAAAAGGTTAATAGATCTTATCTATAAGGTGCAACAGAGGGACGCCTTTAATGCCATATTTAATGTGGAAGTAGACTAGAAATGTAATAGAAAGGAAGCTAATAGGCGCTACTATTAGGAAATGGACCTAATAGGCCTACTACGTAGATATAGCAAGGTTTAGATACTATAAGAAGTAAATCTATAATAGAAGATTCTTATAAAGAATTATAATAATCCTTTAGGCGGCCATTATGGTTAAGCTAAGATAGTGGAATTCCTTTAATATAAATACTATTAGCTAAAGCTTAATTAGGAAGCAAAGGAATATATTAGCTATTATAAAAAGTGTTAAGTATATAAAATCTGAAGGTATAAGCTATAGGGTTTACTTAAATTAGTTCCTCCCACTAGTAAACTATAGTAATATTACACTATAGATTTTATTATTATTATTATTCATTGCTTAACGTCCGATTTGGATCCCTATTAGGCCCACGCGGACTACTATTTATATACATATAGGGAGAAAACTCTTTTAAGAAAACCCCGTAATCCATCTCCCCGCCTTTTAGGACTCGCCTATAAGGCGCCTATAAGTCACCTATAGTGCTCTACTACCTTACTTTTTAACCTCCTTAGGAACCACTGCTGCCGTAACAAGCCTATAGACGCGCTAGTATCGCAAACTTTGCTCTACTACTGTAGAGTTATTAGGGGGCGCCTATTACTCGCCCCTTTGCCTTCTATTACCATTTCCTTTGCAACCTAAAACTGGTCTAGCACATTTTGGCTAATAAGCCACTGGGTAACCGCCTTAAGACCTTTTTATATTAAGAGTAGTGTATTATAGTTCTCTGTACCAGCTACTAAGAGTATAGCTTCTTAGTTAGTGTATAGGGGGCATAATAGTATTACGTGTTTTGGTGTCTATCTTAGCCAGCCACATTTATATCTTGGGCTGCCTACTAGGACACCTACCTAGTAGAGCCAATCTTTTAGTCCTATTATCCCTATTCTTAAAAGTATTACTATTATATTTTCTGCCTTTATTAGGCCTTCTTAGAGCTCTTAAGTGTTTACCCCCTATAGCGTTAACCATGCCACGGCTTAGGTTTCTCTTGCCTAAGTTAGCCTCTATACCTTTAACTCCCATGCGCCTCTCTAGCGTTAGTCCAACCAGTATTATATTACGGAAGATAGTTTCCTAGCGTTCTTTTATGCTCTACTTTAGCTCCTTTCTCTTTCTTACTGTTATCTTTACTGGCCTTTTACGCGTCTCCCTTCCTCCTCTATATGGGCCTGGGCCCTAATGCAGTACCATTCTTTTTCTGCTTTCTTTACCTGTTTCTCCAATATCTCTTCCCTACTTTGGGGTTGTTGGTTTGTTCTCCTATAAGGCGCCCTAGGGTCCCTCTATAGTTTATTTAGGCATATCTTGATATACTTTATAACATTAGAGTTGCGTTTACTTTGCGCTCTTTATATTGCAGCGGCTTTAATATATAGTTGTAGGGGGGGAATATTGGCTTCCTTCTTAAGCAGTGCTGTGGCCGTTCGCTTATACCCGCCTATTATGCTCTGGAGGCAGGCTGTTTGGACCTTTTGGAGTAGTTTAAGGAGTGATTTAGGGGGGCCCTTCTCGGTTTCTCCAATGGCCCAAACACTGGATCTATATGTTATAGTTGGCCAGACAACTGCTGTGTATAGTAGGCGTGACCTCTGGAAGCATGGACCCTATATAGAATTGACGATCCTGGATAATGCAATGTACTGTGCTTAGCCCTTATAGGCCGCTTACACTGCATGTTAGATTTTATTATAGATCTTCCGCTATTAAAAGATAAGCAAGAATAAATATATGATTTAGTTCTTGTACTTATTAATAGGTTTTCAAAGTATATCCAATACCTTCCTATTAACAAGATAATTAATATATAAGCACTTATAAACCTAATTAAGGAGAAATACTTTCTTAAAGTAGATTAACTATACTCTATTATTACTAATAGGGGCAGCGTCTTTATAAGCCAATACTGATTAGATCTATGCTTTTATTTAAAAATAGACCACTATTATAGTACGGCTTTCTATCTATAAATGGATAGGTAAATGGAGCGCTAGAACTAGGAACTGGAGTCTTACCTATAAATATATTTAAACTACTAGTAAGATAATTCGTATAAGCTACTTTTGTATGTGGAATACGCTTATAACTTAAAGCAACACTTATTATATAAGTATGCACCTATCTAGATTGCCTATAGCGTTTAACTATCCGGATTTAATAGTATACTTAATAATTACTAGCTAAGGCCGTATAATTAATTATAGGACCCAACCGGGAAGTCTAAGGATATCTACTAGAGAGTATAAGGGTACTTTAAGAAATAGGAGGAGTAATGGAAGTATATAAAGCAGAGCCTATAAGATGCGTAAGAGTAGTAGAGACTTTAGTATAACTATAAACACTAGGATAAGTATTTCAGCATAGACAATAAGGTTCTATTATATTTAATAAATATTAAAACCTATTAACTATTAAAGAAGCTTAATATAAGATAGCTAAGTCCCTTCTAAATTAAGGAATAAATTAGTAAGCTAGCCTACCATCTCTAGCTACCCCTATCTATAGCCTATATATATCTAGTATTTTATATAAATTTACTAGAGCTATAGTATAGACTACTGCTAGAAAAGAACTTCTATCTAGGTCTAATTAAATACCCTAAAGTAGTAGGCGAGTGGTATAAGGTTAAAACTATATTATGCTATAAGTCTATTAAGAACAAGCTTTAATATAAAGTTAAATGGCTAGGCTAGGCTACTAAGGACTCTATATAGAAACCAGAGGGTTACCTTAATTATTACAAAGATATTCTAAAAGAATATTAGGACCAAGGTCCACAATCTGCAAATTATAGAAAGCGCTCTAATACTATAGTGTTATCGCAACCTATAAAGAAAGCTTATAGTAGGCTAAGAGAGGCCCTAAAAAGTCAATAGGTTAAATTGGATATAGAATAGATAAGCTTTAGAAACTATAAGAATTAATTAGGGCTATGACCTAAGGCAGGACAGGTCCTTAGCCTTTTTATATATATAGCATAGAATTAATAGGGTATTTTACTAGAATTATATTCCTATTTATTAGTCTATATTAGGAATAGTATTCCTATGCCTTCCTAAATGCCTTATAAGGCCTTCCCAATTGCTACTATATATTAAAAAAATTAATCCCAAATGCCTAAATTAAAAGCTACTATGCCTTATCCCTAGGTATAGGATTAGTATCTATTAGCCTACTAAGTAATAGCCAATGGGAATAAGATCTAGATCTAGATCCCTTAGTAAAAGTATAGGTAGGTATAAAAATAGGGGTAGGCTAATAAGGTATAGATAGAGCAGAGATCTTTAAATACTTAATACTAATATTAGACCCAAACTAGTACTAATAAAGTTCTTAAAGCGTAAGCTTATAGTTAATAAAGATACGCTTAAGCCTAGAATAAATAGAGATATTAGCTAGCTAGTAAAGGCCAGAACCATTAAGACCTTACTATAGCAATTATTGGCTACCTATCTACTAGGTACCTAAAAGGTAACCTACCTAATACCGCATTATATTGTGCTCTTTTAAAACTTAACGTATATACACAAACTTCTTCTTATAGTAGATAACAACCTTCTTCTTATTACCCCTATCCTTTACCTTATCCTTAGTATACTAACCTTACTCCCTTATTAGGCGTTACTAGCTAGCTTACTAGGAGTTATAGGCGATATAGATAGCTATAGTATAGTTTTAAATTTAACCTAGATATTTAGCATTAGCGCTAAAATAAGAGAGAGCTTAGGTAATATAGTAGTTAAGGATATTAAAGGATTGTCACTACTTAGGCCTAGGCTATATTAAAGTCTAAAGTTAGTAATAGAAACCTATTAAGGATAGAAAAGCTTACCTTAATATAACTGCCGCTTTTAGTACGCATACTATAACGGAACCTTATAGCAGGAACTACGGTGGGTTCTATTATTAGGCTAGGTATATAGGTAAGAACAAAATAACAACATAATAATAACTGGTGGAGTGGTTGCCCAACAGATTAACTCCAATTGTATTCTAAGATTTACTATAAGGAGAGAACTATCTACGGTAGGGACTAAGGTCCTTTAAATACACAACTATACTCCTAAGAAATCCTCTCTTGTACGTAAGGTACGTGTTATACATATTATATATAAACGTACACTGCGTATACTCCATATACTGCGTATAATATTATATAACTCGCTTACCATTTCTTATTATATAGTTCCACCGGATCCATCCTAGTCCGTGTTTATATTAACCAACTAGCTTCCTATAACTCTTCTCTAAGTAGTTATAACATTGTACTTAAAGCGTCCGTAATACTATCTCCCTCCTCTTTATTTTTGTCCTTAAAGATTTCTAACATCTCCAAGTTATCTACTAGAGGTGTAATGTCCGTTTAATTAGTCTGGTTAATATTCTTACTTATTATACCTAAAGCTTCTTCTTCTTTATAAGCGTAATATTATACTCGCACCATAGCTGCTATACTATCGCTTAGTAAGATAATGTCATCTCCATATTCTTATTATGTAAAAGCGGGGTTAGTATATATTATAATGGCGAGTCCCTTGTCTTAACAACCCTTATTTTACTCAGAGTGTACTAAAGCAAACGTTTAATTATCCTATAATGTTCGCTCTGTTTCTAACGCTAAGTGTACGCGTTTTATAACTCTTAACAGTCTTCTAGTTCCCTAAGTAACCTATTATAGGGTCTTGTGTTTAATCTACCGCTATAAAGCTTAACGGTAAGCTCTTAAGCGCCTTAGATAAGCTTTATTATTCGCAGGAAGTAGAGTAGGAGGCTACAGCTACTTAATAGCGTGCCCTTAAAGCCTGTCTATCGGCCTCTACCCGTCTTCTTTATCTTAAATATGTTTGTAAGAAGGTCCGTTCTAAGGAGTAAAAACTAGTTCAATAGGGTTTGTCTAAGCTAGGTAATAAAAAAACTGGCTCTCCTTTTATAAGGGAAATAACTCTAAGTAGCTTGGTAATTGCTCCTCTTAGGTCCCCCTTAAGTAACTTATTCTTTGGCAATTCTTCTTTATTAATATTACCTAACCTACTCTCTTTTAATACTCCTATACCTTTCCTATAGTGTTCCTTAGGTTGCTTAGTAGTTCCTAGGTAGTCTTACTATAGCCTATCTACTTTACTTTATACTATGTTTTGTTGTCTATGTCCTTATAACTAATAATCTTTAAAACTTACTATTTATCTTCCTTTTGTCCTCTATATATGTCTGCCTTATAGACTGGTGGCTTAACATTTCCATATACTAGCTCTAGCATTGCGATATATTATATAGGGTAGATTTTTATTTTAGCTAGTAGGTTTAACTTATACGTAACTAATAAAATTCTTTACTTGATTTTAAAAGGTCCTAGTCTAATATAGTCTAATTTCTTACTTAATTATTAACTCTTAAAATTTTTGTATAGTAGCTATACTTTATCCCCCTCCTTAAGATCTGGTCCCTTAGATCTCTTAGTATTATAGTACCTTTTTATTTATTTTTATACTAGTTTAGCTATTTCTTTAAGGTCTATATAAAGATTTATTAATATCTCTATTCTTTATTTAGCTGTGCTACTTGTCTTTTTTGCTTAATATGGCAATAACGATGTTCTTAGCTTATACCCATAATTTGCCTTAAATAGTAATGTCCCTATTCCTTCTTATAGTATTATATTATATGTAAACTGTATAACTAGTAATAATAATACCTAATTATTCTATGCGTGATTAATATAGTGCCTTAGATACTGCTTTAGTGTCTAGTTTAGTCTTTTTATTTATCTATCTGTCTGTGGATAATATGCTGTAGATATTACTACGCAAACTCCCTATTCTGCCAGAAACACTTCCCAAAATATTACTATAAATCTTGGATTTCTGTCTAATATAATCTTATCTAGTGCTCCATATCTTGCGAATACTTTTTTTATATAGATTCTAGCGACATCTTCTACTAATATCTCTTTAGTATATGCTATAAAGTATCCCCACTTTATTAGCTTGTTTACTATTACTAAGATTATATTATAATCTTATCCTATAATAGGATCTCTTAACTTTAGTAACTTAATAATAAAGTCCTATAATATAACCTCCTATGGTCTTCCTGGTGTTTTAATAGGTTATAGCCCTTTATATAGCTTATACCCTATTAGTTTATTTCTTTAGTAATTTAAATATTTCTTTATAATTTATCTTGCTAGTCCCTAGATTCCTTAAATAATATACTTCTTTTAAAGTCTTAATACTAAGCCTATAGCTCCGTTATGTCTTTATATTATTCTTTTATAGAATTCCTTAATAAATTCTTCTATAATAGACTTAGGTATATATATTACTTCTCTATTTTTGTATTGCTCTAAGTCTGGATCCTTTGCCTATACTTCTTAGATCTTTTATATTTAATTACTCTCTAGTAATTTATAGATCTGACTTTCCTTAGTTACTATAATCTTTAGATAATTATACTTAATTAATCTGTTTTAATCCTTTTGCAATAAAGCTTCTAATAGCTTTTTATTACTTTATAGTTTAGCCTTTCTACTTAGCGTGTCTGCTTGTGTATTATCTGTACCCTTAGTATACTAAATTTTAAAATGGTATTCTATAAGTATTTCCGCCTATCTAACCTGTCTTTAGTTAAGTTTCTTTGTTATTAGGAATTCTGTAAGGTTTTTATAGTCCGTTTTAACTATAAATGGTTTCTCTATACCTTATAAGAATGCTCTCTATTTTTTAAGTACTGTAACTATACCTAATAACTCCTTATTGTAGATATTATAGTTTAACTCTAGTGGTGTTATCTTTTAACTATAGTATGCCACTAGGTGCCATCCATCTTAATGTTTTTATATAAAGTATGCCCCTAGTATAAAGTCTAATGCATTTATTTCTACAACCGTCTCTAGACCTAGTTAATAGATCTTAAGAACTAGCTCTTAGGTAAATAACTCTTTAACTTTCTTAAATAGTTTTTATTACTTCTTTCCCTATACCCACAGTTCTTGTTTTTTAGTTAACCGCGTAAATGGCTTAATATTCTTTAACTATTGCGCTATAAACCTTTTATAGTAATTGCAAAACCCTAGAAATAATCTTAACTGCGTAATATTCTTTAGTTCTTACTAATTTACTATAGCCTTAATCTTTTTTAGATCTATACTAAGTTGGCCTAGTTTAATAATAAATCTAATAAAATTAGTCTTTTAGGTAAAGAACTCGCATTTTTTAATTACTACTGGCATCTATTCTTCTTATAGTCTTTTTAAAACCCATTTAATATATTCTCTATGTTTTTCCTTGTTCTCTAAGTAGATAATAATATTATTAAGGTATACTATAATAAATTTATTTAAGTGTTCTTCTAACACACTATTAATTCGCTTTTGGAATATTGCTAGTGCGTTTATAAGCCTGAATTATATAACTAATAGTTTATATAGTCCTTTCTTTAACCTAAAGGCTACCTTCTATTTATTGCCTTCCTTGATCCTAATTTAATGGTACGCCTATCTTAGATCTATTTTTATAAAGATCTTTACATTACCTATTCTGTCTTAAATTTCACTAATTAAGGGTAAAGAATATCTATCCTTTCTAGTAATGCTGTTTAACTGTCTGTAATTTATATATATTATAAGTTTTCTGTTTTTCTTTGGGATAAACAGTACTGGATATCCTACTAATAACTATAACGGTTTAATGTATCCCTTACATAAGTTCTTCTAAATAAACTCCTTAAGCGCTACTAACTCTATTTTAGTAAGCTTGTAGATTGGAAAGAACTTTAGACTTATTCCCTCTTCTAACTCTATTTTATAGTTCTATACTGTATGCTTTAATAGCTTTTTACTTTCTAGTAACTATAACTTTTTACTATACGTGTGGTATCTCTTTGGTATATAACTTAAGCCTTACTTAGTCTCTTCGTATATTGCTCTAACTTGGTACTATACCAACTTGGTTTACTATCGCACTTTACGCTATTAAGTATCCTTAATATTAACCTAACCTATAACCTAATTAATCTTTAGATTGTACTCCTATAACTAAGGTATTCCTAGTATTGCCTTATCCTGTCCTAATAGTAGGATATTAAAAGACATTCTAACTGGTCTCCCTTTAATAGTTATCTAAATAGGTCCTATTTTAAGATTAATAATACCTCCTCTATAGGCTATCTAATCTCCTAAAATTGTTATAAGTAGATACGGGTATTCCTTTTATCTATATAGTAACCCCATCCTTTCTACTACCTTTAGTGATATGTGGTTCCTAGTTACTCTACTATCTACTAATACTTTAAACTGCTAATCTTGCCATTTAACTTATAAATTTAGATACTATTCTTAAATTTCTTTAAGGGTCTAAGGCTCCAATACTGGTTTCCTCTAGTCCTATACGCCTCCCCTTTTCCTAACTATTAGCTGCTTAATCCTACCTATACTTAGTCCAACTTTAGCTAATACTTAGTTTATTTCTTTTCCTCTATATACTATAAACAAGTATTCTCTAGGTACTTCCACTACTATTATCTATTTAGGCATTCTTCTGTAAGGAATTTTTCTAGTTAAAGTATTAAGTCTTTTTAACCTTGTACTTCTACTAGGTGCCAACTATATATATATTTAGTGTTCCTAAACCGCTTTTCCTCTAGTGCCTAATATATCCTTATTAGGTACTTCTAGTTCTTATCTTTAGGTGCTCTATATATGTTATATATATTATCCACACAAGCTATCTATAATAGTGTATAATACGCTGCATATTTTAGGTTAACTCTTAGTTTATTTTTATTTTTAAGTTTAAACCTATACCTAGTTGACCTAACTACTGGTATCTCTACTACGGGTACTAAGATTTATTACTTATTTCTTTAGTCCCTAAATCCTTCTTCTAGGTTCCTTAATATTATAATTAATGCTCCTTTAATATAACTCATACGTTTTTCTATAATAGGTTGGTCTTGGACAACTTTTTTATCTAGCCATATATAAAAATCTGCCTATTTATTATTGTGTTATTGCCTATACCACTTTCTATATAACTGGTTTAGTGTATATAGTTTATCTATTAGAAAGTACCTTATTATCACTATATTATAACATCCTTTAATATATCTTTTTTTAAACCTAGTTGGAATATCTAGATCCTCTTCTTATTCTAGTTTATTTAACCATTTTGCCCTAGGTGTCCCTACACTCGGCCTATTAGTAACTCTTTATATAGGTACTCTATCCTTTATATAACCTAGCGTAGCTAACCTCTTATCTAGCTTTTGCTCTTACTATGTAATAATTCTTGTTCTAAACTTATCTATAGTTTCTTATTTTCTGCGTCTTACAGCTAGATCTTTATAGTTGTCTTGCTTTTTAATCCTAGTATTAACTGTTTAATCTTTAGGCTAAACACTGCGTTTATTTAGGATTGCTAACGTTCTTATTTATTCTCTAAACTTATAGTTCTTAAACTTGCGTCCTATACTTATTTATTTGTTACTAAACTAAGTCACTACCCTTTCCTATTAGTTTTCGTCTATTGTGGGTCCTTAGGTATGTCTTATCTTATCTTAAAAATCTTAAGCTTCTTTTATCTCTGCTTAAGAATCTTAAGCCTATAGCCTTTTACCTTTATTAAGTAATAAGCTAGCACTAGCAGTTATCTGCTTGCTTAGTTTCTTCTAAACGTTACTCCTATTATCTTATAAAGCGATGGAAATTGTATCTAATGGTGTTATAATACCCATTACTAAACCTTATTTTGTAATGGTCTCAGTCTCTACTTCTATTTTAACCTCTTTAAGGTTTATATACTCCTAGTAAGCTGCCTTTATTGCCTTATTATCGGTAAATGCTTCATCTATATTGAATTTATTGTCTTTAATATCCGATCTATAAGCTAGTTTATTAGTTTCTTTAAACTTAGATAATAATAGCTCCTATAGCTAATAGCTTACGCCGTACTTAGCGTCCTCATAAATTTAGTATACGTTGTTATAATAATACATAAAACTATTAATTAAACACTCTTTTGTTCCTTATAGTACACCATTATTTCTCTATATATACATACCGTCTGCTAGCCTAGTTCCCTTTACCGCATAGTTACTCTAACCACCTCTATAGTCTCTAGTGAAATAACCTTGTTTTCCGCAATTTATATAAGCCCTATCTTTAAACTATCTTTCTTGCTATAGAGTCCGCCTAAACGTCTTCTACTACTAAGATCCCTAGTTTGGCCTCTACTCCTAGGCCCTTTAATTACTTAATTTTTAACCTCTAGGTTTCTATAGTTTCTTTTCCCACCTTTAGGTTTCTTTAGTACTACTTAGGTCTATTAGCTTTGCGCTATTCCATAGTTTTTAACTTTATATCTGTCGTTACGTACTCTGCGCCTTATATAACTATAGAACTCTATCTTACCCTCTCTTGGCTTGTTCCCTTTAGTAGATCCTATTATTAATCTTTATTAACTAATCTATTAACTCTTTTAGAGTATCCGCATTTTCTATTAGGATAATTACGTCTTAGACTTTAGCCTTAAGTCCCTGTTTATACTATGCTATAAGCGCCCTATTATTCCACTTAACCTATATGGCTAGTGTTTAAAACTATGTTATATACTTAATTGCTAAAGTGCGTTGTACTAAGTTCTAAAGCTTTTGTTCTACTGTGGTTATGGCCTCTAGGTCTCCAAATATCTATATTAGTTATTCCGTAAACCCGTTCTAACTAGCAAATATATACCATACATCTTGGTTAGTAGTTAATATGCCATTGGCCTATATTTCCGTAAGATATAGCTTAAACCACTTAAGTGCCCTCCCTATTAGGAACAATTTTGTATAGGCTATTTAATCTAACAATATTACTAACTTTGCTCCTTTCTGTACTACCTTAAAGTGTATCTATATAAGAAATCCCTTAAGCTTTGACTTCTCTCCTAAGAATCGTTTAATTAAAGGTAGCTTGATTTTTGCTACTCTAATTCTATTAATACGTTCTTTAAGTATCCTATTATTATCTTATAAGTAATTAACTATTTCCTATAACTAACCTTGTATAACTACTTAAGAATCCCTATTATCTATACTGGTATCACCTAGCCCTAAGGTTATGGCTGCCGTTAACGCCGTTGTGACTAGTACTTTAGGTGGCATATTATTTAACCTTATTCAATACTGTAACCTTAATAGTGAATATATAACAGAACCTTGTAGCAAGAACTACGGTAGGTTCTATTATTAGGCTAGGTATATAGGTAAGAACAAAACAACAATATAATAATAACTGGTGGAGTGGTTGCCTAATAGATTAACTCCAATTATATTCTAAGATTTACTACAAGGAGAGAACTATCTACGGTAGGGACTAAGGTCCTTTAAATACATAACCGTACTCCTAAGAAATCCTCTTTTATACATAAGGTATATGTTATATATGTTATACATAGACGTATACTACGTATACTCTATACACTGCGTATAATATTATGTGACTCGCTTACCATTTCTTGTTATATAGTTCCACCAGATCCATCCTAGTCCGTGCCTATATTAACCAACTAGCTTCCTACGACTCTTCTCCAAGTAGTCGTAACATCGTACTTAAAGCGTCCGTAACACATACGTTAATTATAAGGACTAAAGGTATTAGACCTTATACAGTAGGTTTTATTATAAGCATCTAGAATCTTTTTATTAGACTTCTAGTTTTTTAAGGACGTATATATAAAGTTATTTAGGTAGGACTAGCACTAGTTATAAGTTAGTAGAGGTTAGGGCTTTATATATAGCGACAGGGCCAGAATACGCTAAAAAATTAGCTTAAAAGAGCAGTTAGTAAAAGAACAAGGCCAGTGGTAAATTAACACCCCCCAATTAATATACGGACACTCCCTACTAATTTAGTTTAGCTCCTGCCTAATTAAGTTAGAATATCACATACGTTTAACTTGTTTATATCTATATCGCGAAAATTAAATTATTAAAATGTAACTTTTATAACTATAACACTACAATTAAGTCTTAATTCTAGTTATAGTACAAGTAATAGAGTCTAAATTAGATTTGGAATGCGCTAAAGGAGCCCTTAGTAAAAAAAATCTAAAAGGACAAGTTACCTAGGCCTCTATAAGCCTGTTAAATATTGCCGCTAACACCTTATAAGTCATCTATAGTAGTATTTTAACTTCCACTACTACCCCTATTACCTAAAATATTACCTATCTATTCCTAAGTTAATTAATTAGATTATATAATGCTTTATAAGGCATTACGCGAACTAATTTAGGTACTACTACCTCTGCTTAATATCTGTAGCTACCTCTATAGGCACGCCCGCACTTATACCTACGCCCGCGCATAGTATATCTAGTATTTCGCTTAAATGCTAATAGCTTACGGCGAGTCAATATATTAACCCAATTAGGAGTTATAGAGCCAGCTAGGCGGCTACGGCAACGCTTAACAATTAAAGGCTTTTAAATAAGTAGTAGAGGATTAATAGGTGGGCTGGTTAAAGGATCTAGCTAAGGGCAATTAAACTATTAATATTTGTTAATTTTAGTAAGCTTAATTTTAAGTACAGAGGTAGCGCTTTAGTGTAGCTAAAGTATATAGCGATTGTTTGCAATATAGATATAAACAAGTTAAATGCATGTAATATTCTAACTTAATTAGGCAGGAACTAAACTAAATTAGTAGGGGGTGTTAATTTACCACTGGCCATAAATTAAAGCCAATTTTGCTTATTTTTCTCTAAAAGAGGTAGCTTTCAATAAGTAATATAACGTTTATATCCTCGTCGTTCTAAAGCATTTTTAATTACTTCCTAACTAATATTAAATTCCTTAAATGTCCTAGTAGCAAGTCGTTTATATAAGAGAAGCCAGTAAGAGCGTTTTAATATAATAAAAAGCTTAATTTTATTAACCTGTTTATCTAATAGAGAAGGAGGTTGTCTAGAGCGTTTTTTTAGAGTTAGACAGCTAGCGCGGCAAGTATTCCGTATTTAATAAAATAAGTGTCTAAGGGCTGGTTTACTAACTTTTTTCTACCTATTTGTGCCCACCTAGTCGACGCCGCTAGGTGGGTCAAATTAAAGCCTAATAGGTGGATTGTAAGCGCCACTAGCAAGCGCTCGTATAGGGGTGTAGATCGAACAGGTAAGAGCGGTTTATTTACTAGAGGTAGTCGCCAAGGTTGCTAGTGGGCGAAATAGCGGTGGAGTAGGGTTATATAAGCCGCACGCGGGACGTCTAAAGGCTCTATATAAAACAAGTAGTTAGAGCCTTATAGATATAATTAACCCATTCTTAATATACGCACCTTTTTTATAGGCGACGATAACGAGCCCATAGAGGCCAGCCCTGTTAACACTGCTGCTAGCGTAGCTCCCCCTGCCCCTGGCTATAGCTATGGCCTAACCGCCACCTTTACCACCACCTCTACCACTACCTTTATACCTAGTATAACGTCCTCTAAAGCTGCCTCTACTACTACCTTACTAATATTAATACCTGTAATAAAGCTGCTAAAGAAGCGAGTAAGGGCGAATACGGTAAAGAAGGATCTTATAGCTACTAGTGCTGGTTCTAAGCCACCTACCAAAAAGACTTAGAGGAAGAAGGCGGTAGAGGGCGAGGATCCTAATAAGAAGCCTCAATTAGTATGGCTTAAGGCGTTAAGTAAGGCGTTTCTGAAGTATATAAAGCTATTAGTTACCTAAGGCAAAGAGACCAATAGAGCTATATTTAAAGCCACCAATTACGCTAACGCTATTACCTATATTAAAGTTAAATCAGGCTAGGACCTTACTCTTAATTAGTTAACAAATAAGTACAATTATTAGAAGGCTACATACCGCAAATAGGAAGCGTATATTAAGGCATATTTAGGGTGGGGTAAATATAAGGTTACTAGCTTACTATAGACTAATAAGGAAGGCGTTATAAAGGGCTATTTTAATAGCTATATTAAAAGGAGACCTTTTAAAACAAAATGGCCTATTTACTATAAGCAACTAACGGAGCTGCTTGCTGGTAAAATGGCCTGTGGCGATTATACTGGCATAATTAAGGAGGCGCTTAATAAGGATTTGGTTTAGAACCAGGGCAATATTAATTTAAATTCATCTGATTATAATAATAAGGATAGTAAGGGCGAGCATAAGGATAGTAAGGATCTAAATATACTGCGCGGTATAGTTAAATAGAGCCTATCTGGTACGCTAATTGATGGCTAGAGCCCTACTCCTACACTAGGTATATTAACGCTCTTAATACCCTTAACGCCTTTACAATCCTCCTTAGTATCCTTATTAATATTATTATCTTCCGCAAGCTAATCTCCCTTGCCTGCGCCTAGTGTGATAAAAAAGAGGGCTCAAAACACCAAGAAAGTAAAGAGGCTAGAGTTAATAAAGCGGTTAACGAAGAACGTGGCTAAGGCTGCTAATTAAAGCTATCTGTTAAAGATATTAGCGGTAATAGAAGCTTTAAGTAAGAGTATCAGTAAGGCAGCGGTGACGTTTAAATTATTAAAGATAACGCTATTGGCAATACATAGCTCGCTAATTAAGAAGGCTGTGGGTAGCTTTATTTATAATTTTAAGTACCTTCCTACTATTAATTAGTAACTTGTTCTAAAAGGATTTAAGGTTAAAAGCAGGACTTATATCTTTAATTCGCTTACCGGTAAAGCTTAAAAAGGGTATATTAAGCAGCTAGTAGTTAATATAAGACGGCAGCAGTTATATATTAAACAATTAGGGTCCTTTAGTGGAGGATTAGAGGTTAGTAGTAAGTTAGAGGATTAATATAACATTAATTTTAGCTCTAGTCCTTAAGAGGTGTAGGCAAAGTAATTAATCTATAGCTAAATAACCTATCACGACTTTTTTAATAGTGTTGTTGCATGTATTTATAGGTACTTAAATGCTACGCTTACAGACAAATTATATCTACTACTTCGGTCTTTATAAAGATGGGTAATATTACTACCAAAATTAAATATTGTCTTCCTCTAGAACTTCTAGGACTTCTACTTTAACTACACCTAAGCCTTGCAGCTAGAACATCCTAATACTGCTCCTATATTACATCTGCTATATCCTCCCGCCGCTGGCTTATTACTTACTTACTAATATTATAAGAAACTGTATAGTTGTTAGTATCTAAATCGTCCTTACTTTTATAACCAGACTTGTCCTTATATGGATTATAGCTATTCTAGTTTAGAAAGTTATAAACCGCTATTAACACCTATATAATCTTTACCTGCGTCTTTCGGGTATAGCCTCTGCGGCCTTTATTAAATATTAAAAGGCGCGCTTTAAGTATACCAAACGTATACTTAATAACATTCCTTAAGGACGCATAGCGTAGGTTAAATAGTTTATACTTATTCTTTAGCCTCTACCTTACGCTAGCCTACTCTTTTAAATAATATCTAACCTTTTAATATGGTACTAGGACCAAAGGATTATTAGCTGCATATCCGGTATCTACTAAATAGTATTTTTCTAGTGGTGTATAGAAGCCTCGATTCTTCGCAAAACTAAGCACCTAGCTGTTATGTGTAGAGCCTTCCTACCTGGGTAAAATATACACAAAGTTCATATCAAAATCGCACGCCGCGAGCACGTTCTGTGATATCCAGCCCTTCCTATTTCGCCATGCCGATTGCTTAGCTACTGGCACCAAAATAGGCATATGCAAGCCATTAAGCGCGCCTATACAGTCACCAAAAAAAGGCCACATTTTGTTGTCAGATTTAATCCATTTAGGTATATAACTAGGCGGTAGTTTAACAATATCTTTATGCAGCTTACATAGAGCATTAAGAACTTTATAAAAAACGCTTATATAGGTGAGTTCTGGTTCTCTATAACTTTAAATATTAACTGCCTATAGGCTAATTGTACAAGTTAAATATTGAAACTCCTACCCAACTATCCTTATACTTAGCCCCCCCCCTATATAGCGCTATAAATATCATCAGCTTCTGCTCCGCCGATATACATTCCTGCGGGCGTAATTCGTATTCATTAACCAGCCAATCAAGCAGCAATTTGAACGTCCTTTAGTCCATATAGGTGAGCGTTTTAATCGCCTTAGAAGGACCGTATAATAGCTCTACCATTATTACCTTACCGCGCAGAGGATCGAATATCTGCTAGCGCTTGCTATTTAATATAGGAAGGTTTTTCGTACCTTTAATAAGCACGTGGAACAGCGCCAGTAGCGCATAGAGGCCTACATACACTGCTTTGGATATATAAGGCTTCATACTTAAGGTTAGTAAGAATCACGTGATCCTTTAAAAAAACATCATAATTAAGGTCGGATTGATCAAACAGGTCGCCTAGGTCGCCTAGGTGGATATATAGGACCCCCCCTTTTGAACAGAGGGTGCAGGTGGGATTCCACCTATTTAATGGCCCAGGTGGGTAAATTCGCGCAGTCTATACTACTTTTGGCTATGTAATTGCGGGAAGCCCAAGGACGTCGAACAGGCTAGGTGGAATATTAATTTTAGCTGCCAAGACAACTCAGCAGGTAGAAATCGAACAGGTGAGGTAAACAAAGCAGCTCCTACCTGTTGGATATTTGATCGACCTGGAAATATCAACCTGTTCGTTCCAGGTGGGTTTTTTAGGCGACGAACAGGTAGGCGCGATCAGGTGAAAAAAAGGTAGTAAACCAGCCCTAAGATATTCCTAAATTTATTAATATTTAAAGCCAGCATTTTAAAGAGTTTGGACTTAAAGGCGCTAATCGCAATTAAGGTGCTCTATATAATGGGGAGTAGAAAGGATATCTATAGTTTGCTTAATTCGTTGTCACAGAACCCCACCGCAGGGGCCTCCATAGGAGAACCCCGTGCTCTTACATACACCTCGCGTACAGCTTACGTCAGCTACGCGTAGGTATATCACCTCCTTACGCCCTCGACCCTTACGATCGATCGCGCAACGTCTTGTAGACTCCTTGAATACATACGTCTTGTAGCCACTGCCCCGTCCCGTGACATTTGTACAATATAAAAGAGAAGGCTATAATATACCATAATATAGAGATCATGTAATATCTACTAAAAGCTTCTAATAGGTAATCAATTTTGCGCTAATTAAGCCACAAAACGCCTATAGGCAAAACTTAGCCTGGATACCACAGTATATACTACGGGCACGTGCCTCCAGTATATAACTGGTAACTAACCAAGGGGCGTCCGGAGGTTGTCCTAAGGGCAACTTAAGGTGACCGCAATAATATCCCTTACATTGCCCCCCCCCTTTTTACGGTCGGCCCCTAATCGCTATTATCTTACAGTAAGGAAATTATAAGGGCTTGTCCTAGAAGGGGTTTGGAGATATATTAAGAAGATATTGGTATACCGCTATATATTATCTATCTATCTAGCCCCTACTTTAAACTCCTAAAAAACCTTAATAAGGAAAAAATATAACTAGAGAAAAGATATAAGGATTACTAGGAGACCTATTAGAAGTCTACTAGAAGTATGCTAGTAACTACCTAGGCTAATATAGGGATTTTTATGCAACTCTATTTCTAAGCCTTTATACTAGTCTGCGATTAATTATAAATATTATAGGTAATTTAGTATTTTTATATTGTTCCGTAGAACCTTTTGGTATAGGATTTAATATATAGAGCCTTGGCTTGCTGTTATCTTTAACTATTAAGATATTAATCTATAATCCTTTCTTATTCTTATAGTTCTATACTATATTTTAGTGTAGCTCTACTGCCTAGTAAATAGAAGGGATATTTTATAATAGTGCCTCTAGCTATTATATAGTTATTAAGGACGTCTATAACGTTGTTTGTTAATACTATAGTATTATTTAGGTATAATTTAACCTATATATGTCTGTAATTAACGTCTTAATTGCCTTCCCTAGCTATATAATTAGTTTTTCTTATAAGGAAGTAATGGCTAAATAGTATATATACATGTTTCCTTTCTTCTAAATTGCGCTATTATAGCGGAGTTATATTGGTGAGGTTGCGGCTATTTACCAAAAGGGTATTAGAAGGTAAAGTATAAAGACATCTTACTTACTAAGCTACTCCTTTTTCTTAACACCTTACTTCCCCTTATTAGCCTTTGTGTAACGGAACCTTGTAGTAGGAACTACGGTGGGCTCTGTTATTAGGCTAGGTATATAGGTAAGGACAAAATAACAACGTAATAATAACTGGTGGAGTGGTTGCCCAATAAATTAACTCCAATTGTATTCTAAGATTCACTATAAGGAGAGAACTATCTACGGTAGGGACTGAGGTCCTTTAAATACACAACTATACTCCTAAGAAATCCTCTCTTGTATATAAGGTACGTGTTGTCTATATTAAACATAATATTCCTCTTATTTAACGCAGTTAACGTGTTTAATACTATATAACCTTAGTTACTATTCCTTGTTATATAGTTCCACTAGATCTATTCTAGACTATACCTATATTAACTAACTAGCTTCCGCCGACTCTTCTCTAAGTAGTTATAACATTGTACTTAAAGCGTCCGTAACACTATCTCCCTCTTTTTTATCTTTGTCCTTAAAGATTCCTAATATCTTTAAGTTGTTTACTAGAGGTATAATATCTGTTTAATTATTCTAGTTAATATCTATATTTATTATACCTAAAGCTTCTTCTTCTTTTTTCTAGGTTAAGTGTCGCCTTTATATGGTTTCCTCTATACTGTTACTAGGCGAGGTAATGGTAATCCCCTACTCTTATTGCGCTAAAGAGGGGTTAGTGTGCGTTGCGCTAGCAAGTCCTATATCTTAATAACCCTTTTCTTGCTCTAAGTGTACTAAAGCAAATGTCTAATCATTCTATAATGTTTGCTCTATCTCTGACGCTAAGTGTACACGTCCTATAACTCTTAACAGTCTTTAAGTTCCCTAAGTAACTTATTATAGGGTCTTGTATTTAATCTACCGCTGTAAAGCTTAATAATAAGCTGGCCTCCGCGCTACTTAAGATTTAACATACCTTAGAAGAGTCTGCACACGTCCTTAAAGCTTAATATTTAGCTTATACTTATCTTTAACGTCTTAAACATGTCTATAAAAAGGTCTATTCTAAAAAGTAGAAACTTGTTTAATAGGGTTTGTTTAAGCTAGGTAATAAAAGGACTGGCTTTCCTCCTATAAGGGAAATAACTCTAAGTAGCTCGGTAATTGCTTCTCTTAGGTCCCCTTTAGGTAACTCGTTCTTTAGCAATTCTTCTTTATTAATATTGCCTAACCTACTTTCTTTTAATACTTTTGTACCTTTCCTATAGCGTTTCTTAGGTTGCTTAGTGGTTCCTAGGTAGTCTTACTATAGCCTATTTACTTTACTTTATACTATGTTTTGTTATCTATATTCTTGTAACTAATAACCTTTAAAACTTGCTATTTATCTTCCTTTTGTCCTCTATACGTGTTTGCCTTATAGACTAGTGGCTTAACATTCCCGTATACTGGCTCTAGCATTGCAACGTATTATATAGGGTAGATTTTTATTTTAGCTAGTAGGTTTAATTTATACATAACTAATAAAATTCTTTACTTAATTTTAAAAGGTCCTAGTCTAATATAGTTTAACTTCTTACTTAGTTGTTAACTCTTGAAAATTTTGTATAGTAGCTATACTTTATCTCCCTCTTTAAGATCTGGTCCCTTAGATCTCTTAGTATTATAGTACCTTTTTATTCGTTCTTATACTAGTTTAGCTGTTTCTTTAAGGTTTATATAAAGATTTATTAACGTCTCTATTCTTTGCTTAGCTGTGCTACTCGTTTTTTTTGCTTAATATAGCGATAATGATATTCTTGGCTCGTACCCGTAATTTGCCTTAAATAGTAATATCCCTATTCCTTCTTGTGGTGTTATATTGTATGCAAACTATATAACTGGTAATAATAATACCCAATTATTCTATGCGTAATTAATATAGTGCCTTAGATACTGCTCTAGTATCTAGTTTAGTCTTTCTATTTATCCGTCCGTTTACGGATGGTACGCTATAGACGTTGCTACGTGAACCCCTTATTCTGCCAAAAATACTTCCTAAAATACTGCTATAAATCTTAGATCTCTATCTAATATAACCTTATCTGGTGCTCTGTGTCTTATAAATACTTCCTTTATATAGATTCTAGCGACATCTTCTACTAATATCTCTTTAGTATACACTATAAAGTATCCCTACTTTATTAGCTTATTTACTATTACTAAAATTGCGTTATAATCTTGTCCCGTAATAGGATCTCTTAACTTTAGTAACTTAATAATAAAGTCCTATAATATAACTTCCTATAGTCTTCCTGGTATCTTGACAGGTTATAGCTTTTTATACAGCTTATACCTTATTAGTTTATTTCTTTAGTAATTTAGATACTCTTTTATAACTTATCTTACTAGTCCCTAGATTTCTTAAATAATGTATTCCTTTTAAAGTCTTAACACTAAGCCTATAGCTCTATTATGTCCTTATATTATTCCCTTATAGAATTCCTTAATAAATTCTTCTGCAATAGACTTAGGTATATATATTACTTCTCTATTTTTATATTGCTCTAAGTCTAGATCCTCTACCTATGCTTTTTAGATCTTTTAGATCTAATTACTTTTTAGTAATTTATAGATCTAACTTTCCTTAGTTACTATAATCTTTAGATAATTATATCTAATTAATCTGTTTTAATCCTTTTATAATAAAGCTCCTAATAGCTTTTTATTACTTTATAGTTTAGCCTTTCTGCTTAGAGCGTCTGCTTATACATTGTCTATACCCTTAGTATGCTGAATTTCGAAATAGTATTTTGTAAGCATTTCCGCCTATCTAACCTATCTTTGGTTGAGTTCCTTTGTTGTTAGGAATCCTATAAGGTTCTTATAATCCATCTTAACTATAAATGGTTTCTTTATACTTTGTAAAAATGCTCTTTATTTTTTAAGTGCTGTAACTATACCTAATAACTCCTTGTTATAGATATTATAGTTTAACTCTAGTAGTGTTATCTTTTAACTATAGTATACTATTGGGTGCTATCTATCTTAATATTTCTATATAAAGTATGCCCCTAGTATAAAGTCTAATATATCTGTTTTTATAACCGTCTTTAAACCTGGTTAATAGATCTTAAGAACTAGCTCCTAGGTAAATAACTCTTTAATTCTCTTAAATAGTTTTTATTATTTCTTTTCCTATGCCCATGGTTTTTCTTTCTTTGTTAACTATGTAAACGGCTTAATATCCTATAACTATTGTGCTATAAACCTTCTATAGTAATTGCAAAACCCTAGGAATGATCTTAACTGCGTAATGTTCTCTAGTTCTTGCCAATTTACTATAGCCTTAATCTTTTTTGGATCTATGCTAAGTTGGTTTAGTTTGATAATAAATCTAACAAAATTAGTTTTTCTGGTAAAGAACTTGCATTTCTTAATTACTACTAGCATCTATTCTTCTTGTAGTCTTTTTAAGACCTATTTAATATATTCTCTATGTTCTTCCTTACTCTCTAAGTAGATAATAATGTTGTTAAGGTATACTATAATAAATTTATCTAAGTATTCTTCTAGTATACTATTAATTCGCTTCTAGAATATTGTTAGTGTGTTTATAAGCCTAAACTGTATAACTAATAGCTTATATAGTCCTTTCTTTGACCTAAAAGCTGCCTTCTATTTGTCGCCTTTTTTAATTCTAATTTAATGGTACACCTATCTTAGATCTATCTTTGTAAAGATCTTTGTGTTGCTAATCCTGTCTTGGATTTCGCTAATTAAGGGTAAAGGATACCTATCCTTTTTAGTAATGCTGTTTAACTATCTATAGTCTATACACATCCTAAGTTTTCCGTTTTTCTTTGGGATAAATAGTACTGGATATCCTACTAATAACTATAACGGTCTAATGTATCCCTTATATAAGTTCTTTTAAATAAACTCCTTAAGCGCTACTGACTCTATTTTAGTAAACTTATAGATTGGAAAGAACTTTAGACTTATTCCCTCTTCTAATTCTATCTTATAGTCCTATGCTGTATGCTCTAATAGCTTTTCACTTTCTAGTAACTATAACTTTTTACTATACTTATGGTATCTCTTTGGTATATAACTTAAGCCTTGCTTAGTTTCTTTATATATTGCTCCAACTTAGTACTATACCAACTTGGTTTGTTGTCGCACTTTATGCTATTATATATTTTTAATATTGACCTAACCTATAACCTAATTAATCTTTAGATTATATTCCTATAATTAAGGTATTCCTAGTATCGCCTCGTTCTGTCCTAATGGTAGGATATTAAAAGACATTCTGACTGGTCTCCCTTTAATAGTTATCTAAATAGGTCCTATTTTGAGATTAATAATACCTCCTCTATAGGCTATCTAATCTCCTAAAATTGTTATAAGTGGATACGGGTGTTTCTTTTGTCTATATAGTAACCCTATTCTTTCTACTGCTTTTGGTAATATGTGGTTCCTAGTTACTCTACTATCTATTAACGCTTTAAACTGCTAATCTTGCCACTTAGCTTTTAAATTTAGGTGCTAACCTTAAATTCCTTTAAGGGTTTAAGGCTCTAATACTAGTTCCCTTTAGTTCTATACGCCTCCCCTTTTCCTAACTGTTGGCTACTAGATCCTACCTATACTTAGTCTAATCTTGGCTAATACTTAGTTTGTTTCTTTTCCTTTATATACTATAGATAAGTGTTCTTTAGGTACTCCCACTACTGTTATCTATCTAGGTATTCTTCTATAAGGAATCTTCCTAGTTAAAGTATTAAGTTTCCTTAACCTTATACTTTCACTGGGTGCTAATTATATATATACTTAGTATTTCTAAACCGCTTTTCCTCTAGTGCCTAATATATCCTTACTAGGTACTTCCGGTTCTTATCTTTAGGTGCTTTATATATGTTATATATATTATCCACATAAATTATCCACGATAGTGTATAATGTGCTATATATTTTAGGTTAACTCTTAGTTTATCTTTATTTTTAAGTTTAAACCTATACCTAGTTAACCTAACCACTAGTATTTCTATTGTAGGTATTAAAATTTATCGCTTACTTCTCTAGTCCCTAGATCCCTCTTTTAGGTTTTTTAACATTATAATTAATGCTTCTTTGATGTGACTTATGCGTTTTTCTGTAATGGGTTAGTCTTGGACAACTTTTTTGTTTAGCTATATATAAAAGTCTTCCTATTTATTATTATGTTGTTGCCTATACCACTTTCCGTATAACTGGTTTAGTGTGTATGGTCTATTTATTAGAAAGTACCTTATTATTACTACATTATAATATTCTTTAGTATATCTTTCTTTAAACCTAGTTAGAATATCTAGATCCTCTTCTTATTCTAGTTTATTTAACTACTTTATCCTAGGTGTCCCTGCACTTGGCCTATTAGTAACTCTTTATATAGGTACTCTATTTCTTATATAACTTGGCATAGCTAACCTCTTATCTAGCTTTTACTCTTGCTATATAATAATTCTTATTCTAAACTTATCTATAGTTTCTTATTTTCTGCGTCTTGTAGCTAGATCTTTATAGTTATCTTACTTTTTAATTCTAGTATTAACTGTTTAATCTTTAGGCTAAATACTGTGTTTACCTAGAATTACTAACGTTTTTATTTATTCTCTAAACTTGTAGTTTTTGAACTTGCGTTCTATACTTATTTATTTATTACTAAACTAAGTTACTACCCTTTCCTATTAGTTTTTGTCCGTTGTGGGTCCTTAGGTGTGTCTTATTTTATTTTAAAAATCTTAAGCTTTTTTTATCTCTTTTTAAGAATCTTAAGCCTGTGGCCTTTTGCCTTTATTAAGTAATAAGCTAGTACTAGCAGTTGTCTACTTACTTAGTTTCCTCTAAACGTTACTCCTATTATCTTATAAAGCAATGGAAATTGTATCTAATAGTATTATAACATCCGTTATTAAACCTTATTTAGTGATAGTCTTAGTCTCTACTTCTATTTCAACTTCTTTAAGGTCTGTATACTCCTAGTAAGCTGCCCTTGTTGCCTTATTATTAGTAAATACTTCGCCTATATTAAATTTATTGTTTTTAATATCTAATCTATAAGCTAGTTTGTTAGTTCCTTTAAACTTAGATAATAATAGCTTCTATAGCCAATAGCTTATACTATACTTAGCGTCTTTATAAATTCGGTATACGTTGTTATAACAATATATAAAACTATTAATTAAACACTCTTTTATTCCTTATAGTGCACCGTTATCTCTCTATATATATATGCCGTCTACTGGTCTGGTTCCCTTTACTATATAGTTACTCTAACCACCTCTATAGTCTCTAGTAAAATAACCTTGTTTTCTATAATTTATACAAGCTCTATCTTTAAACTATTTTTCTTACTATAGAGTCCGCCTAAATGTCTTCTACTGCTAAGATTTCTGGTTTAGCCTTTACTTCTAGGTTCTTTAATTACTTAATCCTTAACCTCTAGGTTTCTATAGTTTCTTTTCCTACCTTTAGATTTTTTTAGTACCGCTTAGGTCTATTAGCTCTACGCCATTCTATAGTTTTTAACTCTATGTCTATTATTGCGTACTCTACGCTTTATATAACTGTAGAACTCTATCTTGCCCTCTCTTAACTTGTTCCCTTTAATAGATCCTATTATTAATCTTTATTAACTAATTTATTAACTCTCTTAGAGTATCCGTATCTTCTATTAGGATAATTATGTTTTAGACTTTAGCCTTAAGTCCCTATTTATACTATGCCATAAGCGCCCTATTATTCCACTTAACTTATATAGCTAGTGTTTAAAACTATATTGTATACTTAATTGCTAAAGTACATTATACTAGGTTCTAAAGCTTTTATTCCACTATAGTTATAGCCTCTAGGTCTTTAAATATCTATATTAGTTGCTCTATAAACCCGTTCTAACTGGTAAATATATATTGTACGTCCTGGTTAGTAGTTGTTATGCTATTAGCCTATATTTCTGTAAGATATAGCTTAAACCACTTAAGTGCCCTCCCTATTAGAAACAATCCTGCATAGGCTACTTAGTCTAATAATATTGCTAACTTCGCTCCTTTTTATACTACCTTAAAGTACATCTGTGTAAGAAATCCTTTGAGCTTTAACTTCTCTCCTAAGAACTATTTAATTAAAGGTAACTTGATCTTTACTGCTCTAATTCCATTAATACATTCTTTAAGTATCCTATTATTGTTTTATAAGTGATTAACTATTTCCTATAACTAACCTTATGTAACTACTTAAGAATCCCTATTGTTTATACTGGTATTACCTGGCCCTAAGGTTATAGCTACCGTTAACGCCATTATAACTAGTACTGCTCTTAGTGGCATATTATTCGATCTTGTTTAATACTATAACCTTAGTAGTAAATGTGTAACGGAACCTTGTAGTAGGAACTACGGTGGGCTCTATTATTAGGCTAGGTATGTAGGTAAGAATAAAATAATAACATAATAATAACTGGTGGAGTAGTTGCCTAATAGATTAACTCTAATTGTATTCTAAGATTTACTATAAGGAGAGAACTATCTACAGTAAGGACTAAGGTCCTTTAAATACATAACCGTACTCCTAAGAAATCCTCTCTTGTATGTAAGGTACGTATTGTCTATATTAAACATAATGTCCCTCTTATTTAACGCAGTTAATGCGTTTAACACTATATAACCTTAGTTACTATTCCTTGTTATATAGTTCCACCAGATCTATCCTGGACTGTACCTATATTAACTAACTAGCTTCTGCCGACTCTTCTCCAAGTAGTTATAACATTGTACTTAAAGCGTCCGTAACACTTTGTCCAATTTTAGATATATCTTTAATATATTATTAAGATTTTCTTTATTTCTATTATTAATTTAATATACCTCTTTATTCTTAGCTAGCGGTAAATTAATACCCCCTAATTGGTATACGGATACCCCCTAATTAATATACAGACATCCCCTATTAATTTAGTTTAGTTTCTGCCTAATTAAGTTAGAATATTATATATATTTAACTTGTTTACATCTACATCACGAACAATTGCTATATACTTTAGCTATACTAAAGCGCCACCTCTGTACTTAAAATTAGGCTTACCAAAATTAACAAATACTAATAGTTTAATTGCCCTTAGCCAGATCCTCCTACTAGCCCACCTATTAATCCTCTACTACTTATCTAAGAGCCTCTAATTATTAAGCGTTGCTATAGCCGCCTAGCTAGCTCTATAACTCCTAATTGGGTTAATACATTAACTTACTACAAGCCATTAATATTTAAGCAAAATACTAGATATACTATACGCGGGCGTAAGTATGGGTATAGGCGTGCCTATAAAGGCAGCTTATAGACATTAAGTAGAGGTGGTAGTACCTAAATTAGTTTATATAATGCCTTATAAAGCACTGCATAATCTAATTAATTAACTTAGGAATATATAGGTAATATTTTAGGTAATAGGGGTAGTAGTAGAAGTTAAAATACTACTACGGATAACTTATAAGGTGTTAGTAGTAATATTTAACAGGCTTATAGAGGCCTAGGTAACTTGCCCTTTTAGGAAAATTTTACTAAGGGCTTCTTTAGCGCATTCCAAATCTAATTTAGACTCTATTACTTATACTATAACTAGAATTAAGACTTAATTGTAGTGTTATAGTTATAAAAGTTACATTTTAATAATTTAATTTTCGCGATGCAGATATAAACAAGTTAAATATATATAATATTCTAACTTAATTAGGCAGGAGCTAAACTAAATTAATAGGGGGTGTCAATTTACCGCTGGCCTAATTTATATATAAATGTATAAATTAGACTTAAGATTAATGGTGTTTTATTCTTTAGATAGATAAAATATAGGTTACTAGTATTTTATATAGGAAACAATATATTACCTATTATTTTAGAGAGGAACTAGATCTAATATATATCCTAGATCGGATACAACGTCCTAAAGGTTAGATGTTTTAGGCTTATTTTAATAGAGTAGAAAAAGGGCCTTATCTTTTTTAGGAGAAAGGATAGGGGAAAATTAATTTAGAGACTTATTGCAATTGGATTGTTCCTTTTATTAATAGCTAGTTGTAGATAAGACCTTAACTAAAGCTAATGTAGAATAATGCTCCTAGATATGCTGCAGTAGCTATAATAAACGACTTATTAGAACGTGGTATTATTTCTATAATAAAGCCTTATAGGAAATACCACAATAGACTTGCTAATGGGCTAGGTATATAGGTAAATAGAAAGTTAATAATATAACAAGTACAAATAATAATTGGTGGGGTAGTTACCTAACAGATTAACTCTAATTATATTCTAAGATTTACTATAAGGAAGAGAACTATCTAGGTAGGGACTATGGTCCTTTAAATACCCATCTATACTTCTAAGAAACCCTCTTTATATATAAGGTACATAAGGTATATAAGGTATATAAAATATCCCTTATAGTCCCTATAGAGCTTATAAAGCTTACTATATAACCTTAGTTACTATTCCTTGTTATATAGCTCCACTAATTCTATCCTAGACTATACCCTTATTAACTAACTAGCTTCCTCTAACTTTTCTCTAAGTAGTTATAATATTGTACTTAAAGCGTCCATAACGCTATCTCCCTCCTCTTTATCTTTGTCCTTAAAGATTCCTAATATCTCTAAGTTGTTTACTAGAGGTATAATATCCGTCTGATTAATTTGGTTAATATCTTTACTTATTATACCTAAGGCTTTTTCTTCTACCTTAGTAGAGCGTTAGTCTTATACTATAGCATCCATACTATTACTAGGTAAGATTATACCTTCCGATTCTTGTTATACAAAAGAGGGGTTAGTCTATATTATAATTGCATTACCTATTAACTAATAACTATCCTCTTGCGCTAAGTATATATAAGCAAACATGTGGTTATCCTATAATGTCCGTTCTATTTCTAATACTAAGTATACGTGTTCTATTATTCTTAACAGTTTTTAAGTACCCTTATTAATTGCTGCTAGGGTCCTAGGTTTAATTGGCTGCTATAAAGCTTAATAGTAAACTGTTAAAGGCGTTAGCTAAGATTTACTGGCTTTAGCATAATAATAAACTTTATTTAGCTCACATTTGTAATAAAAAGTGTTATACTCTAGAAGCTTATTAAAATGCTTATACTTATCTTCTTCGCCTTAAGAAGGTTTATAAAAAGGTGCGTTTTAAGGAGTAGAAACTTATAGAATAAGGTCTTTAGGAACTTAGTAATAAAAGAACAGATCCTCTTCTAACAGAGAGGGAAATAACTTTAAATACCTTAGTAGGTGCTCCTCTTAGGTCCCCCTTAGGTAACTTATTCTTTAGTAATCCTTCTTTATTAATACTGCCTAACCCATTTTCTTCTAATACTCCTATACCTTTCTTATAGCGTTCTTTAAGTTATCTCATCGGGAAAATATTCGCAGGATAAGATTCAAGTAGACTTTGTTTAGCGCGTTTCGCGTAATTAATATGCAATTTAACTAACTCGACACGCAATTGACTAACTTAATACGCAATTAACTAACTTAACATATTTAAAAGTTAAATAATACACAGTTGACCTACTTAACAACTTTAAAAGCTAACTGCATATTCTTTAATACGCAGTTGACCTACTTAAAATATTTAAAAGTTAAATAATATGCAGTTAACTTACTTGACAACTTTAAAAGCTAACTGTATATTCCTTAACACGTAGTTAACCTACTTAACAACTTTAAAAGCTAACTGTATATTTCTTGACATGCAATTAAGGTAAAGTTGTATGCTATATATTTAACTATTATATATAATCTAATATAATCTTATACAATCTTATATAGTCTTATTACTTGGAGGCTCTACACAAGGCTCTGCACAAGGCTCTATATAAGGCTCTACACGAAGCTCTACACGAAGCTCTACACGAAGCTTTGCACAAGGCTCTACACGAAGCTCTACGTACAGAGGCTCTGCGCGAAGCTCTGCGTACGGAGGCTCTACATAAAGCTCTGCATTGGGTCCCCGCTATATTCCCGATAGCCTCTATACATGCCTCTGCCGCCTTATTTTTTACCCTTCCTTTCTTCCTTATATCCTCCCTACCTAGGGAGGCACTAAAACGGCAGCCAGCAGAGAACTGTTGCTAGAACTAGATAACTACCGCTAGAACTAGACAACCGTTACTAGAACCAGACGACCGTTACCGGAACCAGACGAGCGTCGCCAGAACCAGACGACCGTTACCAGAACCAGACGACCGTCGCCAGAGCCAGACGACAACGACTAGCCAGCGAACACTATAAACGATTCGATCAATCGATCGAATCAAGGTAGCACAGACAGGTAGGCACAAACAGAGAGATGCTGACGGGTAGGTAGATACAGACAGGTAGGCAGATGCAGACAGGTAGGTAGATACAGATAGGTAGGCAGATGCAGACGGGTAGGCAGATGCAGACAGGTAGGCAGATGCTAACGGGTAGGCAGATATAGACAGGTAGGCAGATACAAACAGGTAGGCGATGCAGACAGGTAGGCAATGCAGATAGGTAGGCGATGTAGGCAGGTAGGTAAGTCAATAGGTAGATAGGTAGAAGAGAACCATCGCTATATTATATTAAATTAT
>Ga0307507_10000983_pt1 | contig 63186 bp, 62 predicted proteins | sample 7_EM_MG_FD_207223 | JGI IMG/M metagenome (GOLD analysis project Ga0307507, IMG submission 207223) | Populus trichocarpa ectomycorrhiza microbial communities from riparian zone in the Pacific Northwest, United States - 7_EM | ecosystem: Host-associated > Plants > Roots > Unclassified | place...
ATCAATTCTAGCGTGATTAGACGGCATGGCGGTGGTGTATTTGATGGTTGAATTCTACGCGTTGTTCTGATTCTGGTGTTCGCGCACGAGCCTTCCCCTCTGCTCGCCCTGACGGGTCAAGGGATACGTAAAAGAGCTCGATTTCGCATGTGATAAAAGTGATCTTGTACAGTGGCACCCCCGGTCATTAAAGAAGAATAATTAAAGCCGACCAGCGAAGGACGGTGCGAATTTTGAGAGCTTGCCACACGTATAATTGATTTTGGAGTAAAAGTTGGCTGGGCCTTGGAGCTTAGAACTGTGAGGAAAGTAGTCAGTTATATTAACACTTTTAAATTCTTCGTGCCTAATCCAGGACATCGAGTGGAAATATGCTGAGGACGCCTGCCTCGAAGTTCTATTCGATCTCAATAAGACATTAATATCGATGTAAAAGTTACCTTGGCGGCGTCATGCAGCTATTTGATACGAGCTGTAAGAGAGCTAAATTGGCGTTTCAAGAACCCTGTCCAGAGGCCTCTAGGGGCCTAAATTCATCTGTAGTCATACAATGCCTTCTAAAAAAAAATCGGAACGGTTTCAGGGGTAGATTCACAAAAGCGATTACGTAAAAATGATTACTTAAGGCACGTCTCGTATTTCTCAAGCCACTTCAACTGTCATGTTTTAGACTCCTCTGGTCGAAACATGAATCAGGTAAATAGCAACTCCTAAAAAAATGCTTTTGTCATGTCGAAGCGGTGACAGCTTCGTGGCCACGATTGCGTTGCCGAGTGCAGTCAAGAATTTATTTGCTGAAGCCAAACCAGAGGGGATCTAAACAAAAAGCAGAGAGCCACTAAATTTTATCAAGGGAGATGGCTGCAATAAAGAATTCCACATTAAAAGGAATTAGGTTTGGTACTTGAACGTATTGCTGCCCAATGCATGGGAAGCGGGGTCTTGCTAGTGAAACACAGAATAGAAAATGGCCACAAGAGCGAAAAACGATTTTAGAAACAAAGACAATATATTGATATGGGTAAGCACATATGGTATCATTCATATGGCACTGGAACAGGATTAAGGTCTCCTACATTAACTACCCCTTATCCTGTGCGGCATACGGCCCCAAGGGCACAACGAGGCGAGGTTATGCTCATCGTTCTCACGCAAAATATAAACCATTCCCTCCACAAATTCTCAGGAGGAGATTATATATACCAATGCGCAGATCTAACACCTGTTAGAGTAGCCGGTAATAACACACGACGAAAGTTTAATTCTTTTTCCTGAACGTTAGCGCCATTGCGGAAGATGCCAGAACTCTACGGTGAGAATGTCAAGTAGGCGCCACAAGCATCACAGTGCATGCAAAACCAACCACGCTGAGAAGCATCGCTATCATGAAACCAATCCACAGGCGTCCTCGGCAATCAAAATCCGATCGAATTTTAATCTTGCACACATCGCGGTTCTGATCGGATATCTATCCGCCAGGATCTCGAGGGAAAATAGACTAAGTTGAGATCAGCCCTAATTCTGCAGGCTACGCCCTTTCAGCTCAACTTTCCTTGGAATGAGTTCTCTTTTTCAAGGTAGAGGCCTCGTGCAGCAGGCGGTTGAGCAGGGTGGCTCAGACTAGTAAATTTAATCGCGCTGAGGAATGCTGAGATGACGAGTCCGGAAGGTAAATTTTCTTTTCGTTGCCCACGACGGGAAGCGAATCGATTTTTTGATCGTAGATCGGCTGCGGATGTCGGTGTGACATATTTAGACCCGGCTTAGTCTTGGTATTGGCAGCAGTGGAGGGGCGCTGAGCGACCTGGTTGCACACGTTTTAGACCCTAATTTGCCTCCGCTTGCTAGAAGCTTTTTCAACTTTCCAAGCTTGTTCGACGTTGCAAGCCACCCCTCCCTTGCAGGCATCTGCAAGCAACTGCAGCCAGCCTTCTCCGCGGCTTGTTCCCTTAGGATGGGCATGGTGGAGAGAAAGCAGAAATGCTTAGCGAAATGAGATTAGAGCGTGGGGATCCAAAGGGAGTCAAGGGGAGCCATGCTCGCGCGCGATGACCGATTGCATTTTGCGGGAGCCTTGCCTGTCGAACGCCCGTCATAGACACCGCATCTGGGTACGGGGTTTATGGGGGTGCGTGTGGATGGTATGGATGGCCCAGCAGCTCAGCAACCCAGCGGCACCCCCCTACCAAGTTATGGCAGCATGGCAGCACGGCAGCATGGCAGCATGGCAGCAGGATCAGCTCATCTCCCAGAGGAATGCCAGGCCATAACAGTTGCAGTCCCTGGAACGCACGCCAGCGAAACGGTCGGCCGATAAACGGGCTGTCAGCCTGTCAGACCGCGCCGTCGCGCGCTGGGTCAGATAGCCATCGCGATGCGATGCAAAGCTTGTCAATAGCGCCGATTTTTGCTCCTCGGGCCCAGGAGAAGCCGAGCTATGCCGTTCGCGACTCTGACAGCGGCAACATGCATTTCTGGCCAGAGCGCAGGGCACAGACTGGAGCCAGGTGCAGGTTGGTTGCACAATGCACGTGTGGGTCTGCAACCGAGGGAAGAGGGCCAGATGGCTATTCGCAGAGCGCGAGCGCGAGCGCAGGTGGCAGCCAGATCTGGGCGCAAGGCATGAACTGACGCAAGTGCCCCTTCCAAGACGATGAAGGCGACCGTATCACAAGTTCGATATTGCAGCCACTGCGCCGGGACGCAGCTAGCGGGTAGCCGTCAACTGAGAAACGCCCACAGCCAGCCCGAGCTGGAGGAGTGGCGTGATTCCTGCTTTATTGCGCTGTCTCATTGCTCGACAGGCCAGCAGCGATGCCCGGCATCTTGTCTGGGCGCACATGCGCACATTTGTCCGAGCCAACGGGGGCGCTGCAACAGCCAGCGGAGCATGAGTCGTGAATCGTGCGCCGGCACGGGCTCGCTGCGCGACAGACAAGGAGATTTAAATCGAGGGTCCTGAGTCTCTGAGCTGGCCTGCCCTCCAGCGTTCTGCATCGCCGGCACCCTCTGCACCGTCTGCGTCGTCGCATTGACACTCCCCGCAGGATCTCGGCCATTTCATCGCCTCGCACCCTGAAACTTGGAACGTGGGTTAAGGCGATGTCGGCACACGCGCGGCCGCATGAACAGATTGATGAGATTCGATGCGCTTCGAATTTGCTGGTACCGACCAAGGGACGCTGGCTCGCTGCTCGCTCGCTCGCCCGCTCGCCCGCCCAAGCCTCTGCTCACAGCCAGGATGTGGGACCGCCAGCATGCTTGGGCGCCAGCCAAACTCGGCTCCGCTGCCATGAGATCGAGATCGCCTGGCCGTCAACTGACGACTATTCGTCCCGCGGTCCCGGGAGCCCCCAAAAGCCCCCAAAACATGTCCCCAGCCACGCACATGGGGTCGATAGTTAGATTCACGCTCCACGCTCCATGCTCTGCTCCATGCTCCATGCCCCCATGCCGTCCACCTTCGCGCAGTGCCAGCCGTGCCCATAGCGCCGCCGTTATTCGCTGCGGGCCCGCAGCGAGGCCAGCTGGTGCTGATAACCTGGAAAAAACCGCTGTCGTGAATAATAACGCTGCCCCTGTGCTTTGTGGATGCTGAAGCGTGTTGGCGGCGCGGCCTGCCTCCCGCCGTCAGGCCAGTCGAGCCTACCACAAGCACGTCCAGATCGCCCAGGCCAGCCAGGAGAGAGAGAGTGTGTGTGAATAAGTGAGTGAGTGAGTCGGGAAGAGCCTGCGCTGGGCCGCTGATCTTGGCCTGGAGCGAGCGAGCGCTGGGGGTTGGCCTGTGAAGGGGTGTGTGAGGGCCCATCCCCCTCTGTCTGCTTTGAGTAGCCCAAGCTTTGGCCGGGCAAGCCAAAGATCCGATTCAGACCGATTCAGAGAGACAGCTGCCGTCTGTTCAGCGGCGCATCGCTTACGGCGCTGCCTTGCGCCGCCCGTGCTCCTGTTGCGCTGCCACGCCCCGAAAAAGGTGTCTCCCATGCTCAGTCGTGCTCTCCAAGCCAGCAACAGACCGTGGACCCTGGCAGAGGGGCAATCGCCCGTCCAAAGCATCCCAGTGCCTAACTGGGCAGCCCTGTCGACCAACGGGTCATCTCCGATCGCATCTATCACCTTCCGTTGGTCATCTCACGCTCGCCCAGTATCCCCGTTTCCCCTCTCACTCCAGCACGACGACATGATACAAACTCTCCGCTAGCAGAGGTTGCTGAGATACAGTCCTGCCTGCACCAGCCTGCGCCAGCCTGAGTGTCACTGTCAGATCACGGGGCTGCCCTGTCACCCATCTGCCATCGCCTGTCACACCCGTCACCACTGACGAACCGCCGTCAGCGGGAACGCACTAGAGGAAATCCAGAAGGCTGTTGCCGTTGCCGTTGCCATTGATGCGCCTAGCCATCATCTCGCTCACGTCAAAACGCCATTCTTCACCATCACCACTCCTTGCCACGCACATAATCTCCGCAGCCGAATAACTTATTTCGCCCTCCACTGCCATTTCACTGCCGCGCGAACGACTGCCGAATCTTTCGACCACACAGCGCCTGCAAAAGAAGGCTACTCTTACTCCCTTTCACGACTTACAAGCTAGGAGACATTGTTGCTCTATTTGGATGTGAATCGAAGAGGGCTGGGCTGGAGACGGATTGCTAGGGAAATATTTCCGCACAGGTCGGTTAATAATTACTGCGGGAAGGCACATAAATCCGTGGGACCCACGATTCTCCACGATCGAGGGGTGCTCGTTCCCGCTGAACACCTGGAGAGCTAAGAGGATCACGGTTTCCTATCCGTGATGGAAACGCTGGATGCCGGCAGCAGGCAAAGGTCCGTTGTTTGTCCCCGCTCGTGAACTGCTTCTTCTCGACGTTCTATGGCTGATACCATGCTAACTGTACTGTAGCGTCGGCTTACCATCTATGAATTACTTAGATTCTGATAAAATCAAAAGAGAAGAGACTGTTGATTACCAGAGAAAACATTTGACCACCATGATCAGCCCGTCGTACTCATTCCATTGTCCGCCACCTCCATTCAATAGCCACCAATCGACAAATGCCAACTCAGTGTCAGGTGTGCTGTCAGGTTTAATATCACCGCCAGAGTCCCGTCGGACTTCTGGAGATGAGAAAGAACAAAGGCCACCCGCAAGGCAGTCGTTACCATCCATACATGAGGCTCTTGGGCCCGACCAACCATATCCAGTACCTCCGTCGTCCGTTCCAGTCTCAACTTCGCAACACTATCAACCGCCCGCAGCGACGCCATCGCCGTCGGATCAGAGTAGAAGAACTTATTCAGCGGACTTGCATAGTCAAGGTCCACCGAATCCATACTCACATCCGCGCAGCCCGTATATGAACAACCAGACTTCGTCAGTTTCAGGACCTCCACTACACGCTCATACGGAACCTCTGCCAAAGCCACCATTTTCATCAACTTCTCATAATTCGAAATTGCCAACGCTGCATCCACTCAGAACGACCCAGTCACCGCCGATGAATTCAGTTCGTCCCAGTGCCCCGTACCCGTATCCTCAGCAACCGACATCTGCTTACGAGCCTGCGCCTCATTCTGCTGGTTCAATGAACCCTCCTTATGTATACTCGCCATATTCTTCCCAATATCCATACTCCGCACCCCCTCATGGAGTCTCCGGACCCGCGTACCCACCTTCCGCAACTTACTCTACCCCTGGCCGGTATCAACCAGCGTCTTGGCGGTCAGACGGCTCTGAAGCGAATCGGGTAGAAGAAAACAAGAGAGCTGGTAGATTAGTTGACGCCCCCTTTGGCGAATCAGTGAAGCGGCATCTCGATAATTTCGACTTGGAGGCATCCTTGAATGAAGTGAGTAGAGCATTCCACCGCCGTAATTATTCCGACGCTCACAAAACTTGAGCAGATCGCGGACGGAAGCGGTCGACTTCTAGATTTCACCAAAAATTATAGGCAACGAGCACACGAGAGTCAACGAACTGGAATGACACCGGCATCCATACCGAGCCTTTTACAAGTTGATGATCTGATGAAACAAGAAAAAAGGGTAGCTGAATCGTTAGAACGAATTCGTGAAGTCATCGTTAATCAGCAAGCTGCTCTCGTAGAACAAGCGCAAGATCCACGGTACAAGGCAATGAACGGCTATGACCATGAAGGATCAAACTCCTATCATGATGATGCTAAAGGTGGTGGTGGTTTTGCAGGCTCCGACCCCAAGAAACGACGTGGGGTATGTACTTAAAGTTTTCCTTTGTTGGGATGAAAGCACATCACTAATTGCCTAAGCAGCGGGCGGCTCCACCTGGCAGGTGTCACAGCTGCAACCGCGCAGAAACGCCGGAATGGCGCCGTGGCCCTGATGGCGCGAGAACCTTGTGTAATGCCTGTGGCCTGCGTAAGTCTACATGGGAACTAATCAGTATTCACCTGCTAACTAATATCTAGATTATGCGAAATTAACACGCAAAATGGGTGGCAACAAAGCTGCAGTCGGAAATTCCAACCTGCGACCGAAGTCCATGGGCCCAGGATCACCCGCAGCATAACATTACCATATGTCTAGAGGTACTTATGGTAGACCACGGCAACGTCTCTACACAGGCGAATTTAAACAGCACCATTTCATTTTAATCATTGGCAACGGAGCCAGAGGCGTTCAGGAAAGTTAGAAGCAGACACAGCTAGTGATTGTCATCGCATGCATTACGATCTTGCTTCTAGACATTGTGCAAAAGTCGAAACACGGGAAAGCAGCTCTTAATGGCTGCATCATTACATATGGAACTTGGGTGGCGGGCGATTTGCCGGGGTTTACGGAGTCATTCTGCATCGTATTTCTATTAGGGAATTATCGGGATTCATCTTGAGTATGTATTTCGGTGTCACGGAAATAGGCCTGGCCGGATTGCTCTGTCGTGGGAACTGAGCTGTGCATTTTATTGCACGGAGGAAACAAATGTGGGACCGGTTGCCTTGCGAGAGGCTCCATGCTCGTATTTTCTTTTCCTTTCTGCTTCACTTTTTCACATTCTATTTCGATGGATTGAAAACGTTTTGGAGTCCGCAGGGATCTCCTCAGATGTTCTGCTTGACCACTGGAGGCTACATTTTGTTACATTGCACCTTCTCGGTTTTCTTTCTAGCGAATTTCTACACCGACAGCGGCTATCTGCATCACCTTACCTTTCTCATTCCCTTTTCTTTCTGGCTTTCTTCCTTATTTGTCTTTATACCAGCACGTGCATTTTGGCAGTCTTTTAGGGCAGGGAGCTTTTAGGCCCTTCATCTTTGCTGGCGGCGTTCTCTTTATTATGGAACAGGGCTGACGGCGTTCCACATCGGACCACTAGGGTGAATAGGTTTCCTAAGTGTTGTTTTCCTACGGCGACAGTAGCATTTCTTTCTTGTATGACTTTGACGTCTTGTTCGGGAGTGTATGAAAGAGATGATGGAGATATTGTACGGCGCTAGGACAAGATAAAAGCTTGGTTGCGCCAGCCGAGGTTACTGAAATACGTAGCGAGATCTTTGTCCTACATTTATGTTGCTTCATACCCGTTTACTGTGCCTTTCTGAAAATGATCGCCCTTCTTGGATGGTGTTTTTAGAAATTGGGGTGTCAGAAAGTTGGATACTAGCATAAGCTTGCCACCGAACCCAAGCCATCGTTTGAAGATCTGCAAACCGGTTTGACTGGCAATAGCGTCATGTGGGGTGCGGAAACTAGGATACGTGCATATTGATACTGGCAATCTAGCGTCAGAGTATCTGTCAAACGCCGATAGCCTGGAGCAGCTGCGGATATACAACCTACGAACTTTTCTAGAGTGAACGAGAGGCACGATTTTGCGCGCTTGTCGCACGGCATTGACGGCTGCAAGGAGTCCAACAGAGTGTCTTTCAGCAGATAGGCTTCGCTTTGCTCGCTTCAACATAAAATGACCTGGCTGATGCCGAGCAGACTTGCTATACGACTAAGAAAGATTGAAGGATCCATTGATAAAACCGTTGATAATGCTAAGCAATTGGAGCCACGCTTAGTTCCATATAGAAGCTAGCGCCAAGCCTTATAATATAAAGTTTTATAGTTATATAATTATATTAAAGCCTTTTTATAGCTAAACTTATATTTAAAACTACTTAGCTTCTTATTTTTATTTTTACTTATTTCTTATACTAATTAGCAAGCTATAGCCGCTAAAATATTTTATTAAGCTCTTATTACCCTATTAATTAATACTACTGCTACCATTTTTATAAAATATATTGCCGCCTAATTAATCGTGGCAATTACTAAGTAACTTTATTTAATTTATATGTGTAAGTTAACGTAATGATTGGTTAACTTTTTGGCTCACTTTACGAAGTATTTTAATTTTTCGTTATGTAGGTGTAGGGTCTTTTGTAGAGAGACTTTTTATGATCAATTTTATGCGGATCGACGAGCCAGGGGGTGTACGACAGCGTTAGGCCACCTGGCGTTGATCAAGGCTCAATCGACAGTTTCAACTTCCTGATCAAGCGACGTAAGCAAATTTGCAAGGACCGCGAAATGCGTCTATCTGGTCATTTCTCATATCAATTTAATTTCACTGACCTTTCTGCGGCTGAGACTCTCTCCATAGCGAAATATGCCCAGAAATCAACCGGGAGAAGAATGTCACTCGGGAATAACTCAGAGTGCCCGGTCATAGTCCGGTTCGCATCGAGATCACCTTGTTGCAAGCAGGAACTCTTGAACAATAAAAGGCTTCCGTTATCGGCTATATTGGCCCTGAGCCCGTCATGACCGCAAGCCCTCCCTCGCCTTCGAAAGCTCTCTTGCTAGTTAGCATAATGCTTGTCCGTCGTTATTATCAGACCTTTCGCTGTGATAGATAATTTAGAGATACTAAGCAAAAATTTCCAAGAAACCTTGTGAGATGTATTTATATCCAATCACATGTCACCTGTAGTTTCTTTTTGCCGCCTATCGTCACTTTGGAGTATCTTCTCTTCGTTGACGCACCGCACCGGTCCTTCTGATTTCGACTTCCGCATCCTGACCCCTGTCTTGCGCTTCCAGTAATCTGACAAGAGGGACTACTTCTTTCCCGAAATACAAATTCCTCCTTCCTAGTGCAGGAATGCCGTCAATAATATGCTGATGCTAAGACTTTTCGAAAGCAGAATCCTATCACCAAGTGAAATCGCACCATACGTGGGCCGTCCCGTGAAAAGGAAAAAGAGATAGCCGGGCGCATTAGCAAGGAGAGCAAGAAACGTGAGAAACAGAGCACGTCAGAGTAGCTGAAAGTGTTACACTCAGCCAGATCATCATGTATCCTTATATAATTGAGTATCCTGAGAGGGTTGGTATTATCATCGTTTAATTTGTGTCGTTGATTTTGAGAGAGGTCAACTGCCAATACCGCAACGTAGGCATAGGAGATCTTGCGTACAATACCAATGTCAGAACTCGTGTGAGGATCAAATTGATGAGAATCTGGGCTATTTATGTAGGGGGGAAACCCCCCTGTAGAACCCCTGAACTGGGCCCTATCTGGCTTTCGACATCAAATGTCCTTCCCTGGTAACGTTTCAAACGGCCAGTCCAACACAACCCAAAAGCAAGCGGGCAGGCAGTCAATTCGGAGGCAAGAGATTGACCCAGAAAATCGGATTCATAGACAACATGATGCTAGCCTAGAGAAACCCAAATCACTGGGTGCCGGTGTAAATACCCCAACGGACCTTAACGATGCTTTTATCTGACAGAGACAGACAGCACTGGCAATCGGAGCATTTGGTACGACTCTGACCACATCGTCGTTGTCTCTCATGGAATGGCGTGACATCACGATAACAAACGTATACGTTGCCAATTTCTTCTTCGTGGCAGCGTTTGGCCTCGTCACCATTGCTCAATGGGAGCTTGCAATTTGTAATGGTTTCGCTTATACAGTTTTCAGTGCCTTTGGTAAGAATTTGACAGGATCCTTTTCTGAAAAGCTTTTGCCTGACAAATGGAAAAGGGCTCTTTTATGCCGGTTACACCGTTGTTCTTATCCCTTCGGCGGCCAATTTACGTCCTCAGTTATTAATAAGGATTTGGCTAATCAGAGGCTCTAGATTTTGGCTCCGTGATGAGGACTGCACCTAGGCGAAGCAATTCAAATACGTGTATCTACTATATACAAGCTAGTCTTTGGAGTTAAGCTTGGCTATATAGTCCTGCCAGCCAGTACAAACTAAGCCATATGCACCAGCAACCATACAGAAAGGAATGTAATACACAGAGCACCCAAATCAAGTCCTAGGAGCACGCTGAGGGCGCTTCCAGTCCTGGCTACTACGAGATTTCTTAGTAGTGTTAACCAATAGATCCGCCAATGGCTTCCTAGCCATATTATTTATATTTATAACCTTCCAACCGGCTTCAATGCATGCACTACAATTTTGCTGCTTTCTGAATAGCTTTATAAGCTTATATTCCTTTACCGGCCTCCAGGTAACCTAGCTGGTGCCCTTCCTATCACTTCTAAGACGGCACTGTCCTATAGCCCGCTGTAAGGCCTTATAAAGTTGGACATAGAGGTCTATACAGAATTGTAGGTAGGTATCCTTAGGGCTAATATACTAGCCAGGCCGCGGCTGGTAGCTCAATAGCTTATAGCAGTTGGTAATAACGGTGTCTAGCAGAAAGCTAAACAGCGGCCGCCACGTTTTCAAATGTATCCTCTAGGTATTGTAGTAGCTACGCAGCTAATTAGCAATATCAACGCCGCACATATACAAATTGTATTTATTAATGTGCACAGGTATGTCCAGCCAGGCCCTAAACTCATTACCAAACACTAGCTTAGTCTGTGCGAAGCCTATAGCCATAGGGGTAGGCTTTTTTTGTAGTTTGCAGATATACACTTAACCTAGCAATATATAACGTTAGCAGCTCTGTGCGGCTCTACAGCGCCAAGGCTTAACACTAAACTCACCATTATAAACTGTTAACAGGAATAAAACGACCCTGGTGTTCTTCTAGGCCATTTCCATCACCTAGTAACTCTTAGATAACTCTCCATAGAGCGTCCCCCATGGAATTTGGGGCTTATAGATTGTTTTAAGGTCTACTAGCCGTGCATTAATAGCCTCAGCCGGCAGCTTCTCTTTGGCTTTTATCCCCTTTTTCTTTTCATCCTTTTTCTTATCCTTTTTCTTATTATCTAGCTCCTCACGCTTTGTCTTTATAAGCTAAAAAGTTCCTACAGCTCCAACACCCTCAGCGTGCAGTCACTCAAACAATCTAATACTACTAAAGAGATTATTAAGCCAGACTACATGCTGGCCAGGCGGGTAGAGTCATTTGTCCAAATCAGCGTCGCGCTAGAGGAGAAGATCAAGAATAACGGCTTTAGTTAGTGTAAAGCCATCGTAAATAAAGGATTTATTAAGGTTAACAGGACCTTTATTATCACCCTTAGCGTGCCATAGCCAATCTAAAACATAGCCTTAATTAGCTAGAACCCAGATTTTAAAGCCTTTAGGTGTAGGCTTTGTTGGAATGTTTACAATCTTAGACGCCCTGCCCATAAACCTCTCTATTGTCTCATTAACGGCCAAATACATGCCTAGTACCCAGTACTGCCGGCAGCGTACTCAAATATGCTTAGAGAGCTCATCTACGCGGTCAAATGTTATATGGAAGCCATTATCTAGTATAGAGCTGGCGTAAATGTAGCGATTGAGCTGCTGGAAACGGATCCTGCTTATATAGTTGCTTGGCCAGTTAGCCATGCCGGCTTTAGTTACTCAGTAGGCCTTAATTAACGGCTGTACTACCACTCCTATATAAATAACAACTCCAAAATAAGCGTATAACTCTCTCCTATTTATAGGCCTCCATGCACAGCCAAGCAGTACATCCTCCTTAGACGGCTGGTAATCCATGGCGTACTCATTCATCCAGCGCACCATTTTCTCCACCATTTTATCGGTAAAGAATAGGCAGAATAGGGCCATAGGATCACGCTGATCAAGACCTAAAGGTATATTGGGGGTGCCCGGCACGTCATAGTTATTAATTTATAGTGGCTCAAATACAGGCAGCTGCGTAGGCTTGGGGTATGGGAGTTTGGGGTGCGCTCAAGGCTTCGGATCCTTCTGCACGAGGTCAATATCATTAGAAAACGTCGTAGGCATTGTAGAGCATTGAATTGTGGAAAATAACTAGCTATTTGGCTTGTTTACATGCTGGCGCGTACGTTGGGGCACGGGCTTGGCGCCAAGCGAGGACGCTGGCCGCCGAAGGGATACCGTCGTCTGGAATCGTACAAGCCTATGGGCGAAATACTACAACAACGCTCTTGGATTCTTTATGATTTGTAAGTGATTTGAGTTCGGAGTTGACATATCCATTGCTGATAGGTAACCGTAGTGTAGATCGTTGACATTCTTGATCACATCATTGCCGACAAATCTTGTCTACATTTCAATTTTCTTTCTTGTTGATCTGGGATTCCTGATGGTTACCGCAAGCTATTTTGCAGAGGCGGATGGACACCATACCCCAGCCGAGAGCTTGAAGAAAGTTGGTGGGGCGTTTTGTTTTCTCACTGGTTTGGTTGGATGGTATCTTACGTTTCAGTTGCTCCCGAAAGACTCGCTTGTAGAGCTTCCTCCGAGTGACACATCTCGATATTTCGGCAAGAGCAGAAGGAAAGAGTAAAGCCAATGTGGTAAGACACAACGTTACCTGGGAAGTAGTTCGGCTTGTGAGAAGAAGTTGCTCATCTTTATCTCATAAATCAGACGCTTCATGGAGAATGAGAGGGAGCACGTGCATACTGCTCCTTATACCCCCTTAAATGCTCCGCGAAGCGTCTAAGAGCTTATGGTCTTAGCTTTAGTAATAGCTAAGCACTAAAATATCCCTTGCATAGATAAGTGACGTGCGGATGTGGCCTGTGCGCATCAAAAAAGAACAGCTGTTTAATTGGTTAAGCTCGGGCCACCCTTCTACGGACGAATCTATCTACTAAAAGGCCAGTACTAGTTGCACACCCCAACTAATACGCGCACACCCCCTACTAAACAGGCTTAGATTCTTCCTCTTCAGGTTAGAACATCACGGTGTTTGACTTGTATGCATCTGCATCGCGAAAATCAAAACTTTTTGAATGCAACTTGTATGACTATACCACTAGAATCAAGTCTTGATTTCAACTGTAGTACAACTTGTAGAGTTCAAATTAAAGCTGGAATGCACTAAAGGACCCCTTAGTAAAGTTATTCTGAAAGGGCAAGGCCCCACGACCGCTGTAAGCCTGTGAAATATCGCCGCTAACACTTGGCAAGCCATCTGCAGAGGCATCTTGACTTCCACCACCATTCTCGCCACCTGTAATACCGTATAGCCCTGCCCTTTGGCGAGCTCATTGATATCATTAAGGGCAAAGTTTGCGCAATCGTACAGCTTCAACGGAGGTAGGTTGAGAGCCATGGTAGATGCAGGGAAAAGTATGCAAATGCGAGGTGTTAATTTAGGTATGGGCGCGTGTTGTTTTCGCGATTTGCGTGTAAACAAGTCAAACACACGTGATTTTCTAACCTGAAAAGGAAGAATCTAAGCCTGTTTAGTAGGGGGTGTGCGCGTATTAGTTGGGGGGTGTGCGCGCAGTAATTAGGGGGTGTGCAACTAGTACTGGCCTACTAAAAATTACCTTTTTTACTGCCGAATCCAAGGAGCAGTATTGCCCGTGCGTGCATATAAACGAACCAACCACGGAGAGTCTGATTTATGAGATAAGCTCATCTTGACTATAAATGGCGAAATCAGCTGCCTAGCTGCGTAATTGGCAGACGAACCAGAAACTTACTCGCACGGCTTGCAGATCTATGCAGTAGAGATAGGCTTAGTAAGATCTAGACGGCTGCGCGTATCGGTGTTCCTGCATCTAGGACGGCTAGCATTACGAGGACGCAGCGTGATCACATGCATACTACCCATGCGGCTTTTCTCTATTAAAGGCCTCGTTCCCTGAAGGATCTGTTGGTGTCTACGCCACGGTATAGACGTCATCTACCACCCCCGCACGGGCCAAAAGGTTCTTCCGCTCCACGCGCAAGCTCCTGAGGCTGTGATATGCATATATGATATGCGTTTGGCTTACCATAGGTGGTAGAGTCTAGATGAAGGAGGTGGTGGTGTGAAGTCGTTATCGTGATATTAATAGCTTACTGAGAGCTAAAGCCTATGCTATCCAGGGCTCTAGACCTCTGGGTGAGTTATGCGGTTACCTATGTATGAAGGCTCCAGTTTTCGAAGCTTTGGTAAGTTATTCTGAGCCCCCATATAGATTCAGCAAGTAAGTTGAGGATATTCTGAAATAAGACGAACGGTTGAGTCGAACTCTATAAGTCTACGATGATTATGCGCATCTATTTGAGCCTGTGGTGTCGTTGGTGTCGTACAGGGAGCTACAGCAGTATAACAGGTGTATGGCCTTGCACCGAACTTCGAAAACCCTCGAGTCTTTATGCCACGCTCGTCGATGGAGAACCAGTCACGCAGACTTGGAGCATTGGACCTCCTCTGTCGCCAGTTCTTGGGAAGCCGGTTCTTGGGAAGCCGGTTCTTGGGAAGCTGGTTCTTGGGAGGCCGGTGGACTCAGTGGACTAGCTGTGTCTAACGCAGCGCCGCCGATATACCGAGCATTCAGAAGGTTTTCTTGGTACTTCTGCTAGATTATCTTGGCAGTGGTGCCGGATGTTTTGAGGAACAGAGCTCTGGTGAGGGTTCTAAAGGCGGCTCTAAGCTTGTTGTCGAGTACGCTTCAATCTTTCATTGATCCACAATACGTGACAATTTGTAAGTACCGTTCACCAAGCACCTTACTCTACGATCTTCTCAAACTCTCTACCTGGTGGGTCTTAGAAGTACTAATGCGGACGTTACAGCGAACTACAGCGATGCGTTTGCCGCACAGTTCCCGGGTTCTGCATTGTAAGTAATATGAAAGGACTGTGATGGAAGAAGAAAAGGAACTCTGATGTTGGCATTGAATAAGTGAATAATGGAATGAGACGGCAGTATAATTGGTGGATAGAATTCTCCTTGGACGGGTGGAAGAGAGGGTACGAAAGTCATTTGTAACAGCATGACACACTCTATGAGAAAATTGATAGTTACTTTATTGCAACCTGAAATTGGTCCAAACGCCAAAGATGTACGCTCCGATAATGTTCGGACTATTATATGAGCTTCTAGCCGCTCAAGTCGTTGTAACCCATTGCTCCCAATCCCGGCCGGCCCTATGCATGCAATAGGTGCTTTCATGCCCGTCTCTTTACCCACCTTACGAACCCTGTGTACCGCTCTAGACGCCGAGAAACCAAACCGTCGCTCTAATGCTTTTGTAGCAGTTTAGATGATGAGAAGCTGTGCATAACGATGAGAATTTATCAGCTCTTAGATGTGAATATACTCTTACTTGTTCCACACATGCGTTTGTTTGTTCACTAGCAGGGTCAATTCGTGACCAAGCTTGGTAGATAACGGCTCCGCTAAGCATCCAAAGAAGAGGAACCGATCCTTCGAGAGCAGCTGTGAAGTGTCAGGAAAAGGTTCAAGTGGACGCAAAAGCAATACCAACCCGGGCGGCTTGACGCTGCCAGCTCAAGCACTTCAGCGGAGGTGCGCCGGCTTGTTGCAGCACTGGAATTGAAACGCTGGAAAGTAGAAGCCGGCACGACTCTGTTTCGGAGTGTGATAGGATTTATGAACGGGACCCTTCTCGGGAATGCTATGCGCAGAGACATGGTGGCGGTCAAGAGAAATGTCCTTGCCGGTGTTTGTGTCGGGAAAAGGGGGGAAAGCCGTGTAGCGAGAAAGTCGGGGCGGTTGACGCGTTTTCTCAACTCAGAGTTAAATATCTGGATCCTTCCTGGCGCGGCGACTTTAAGTCTGACTGTGCCAAGGTCTATCGAGAGGCTTTGCACATAAAAGAGTTCGCTATCCGACGGGCCTTCTTATATTTAGAGCGGTGAGACAGACCCGTGTGGGAGGCGCCACGACGGGATGCCTCAGCCCCTGCATCGTGTTACTCTCATTCCAATTTAATATCCCCCGTGGGGTTTAACGACTTTTGTTTTCGCTCAGTGGAGGGTGGGGGAGAGACTTATGAGGTGTTTTTTGCGTGTTCGAATGACCTTGTGATGGTGAAATTGAACGTCCGCCAGAAGTGCCACGCCCACAGTAATACGCAAAAACTGTGGGTTGCCGCCTGATAGAGATTTCCTGTGACTGAGTCTTGCGGCCTCCTTTTTCGGCATCTCAACACGTCCACTTCCAGGTGCGACAGCAATTTAGCAATATTCACAAGTATACCTGCGATAATATATTGAAAACTTATTCAAGTATTGACTGCAAGTATGAGTGCTTGTGCAATTTGTTCCTTGAGGTAAATCCTTGCTAAGGCTCTCATCTCACTCCAGCGCAGCCATTCAAACATCAGGCCGTCCATCTCCAAACTCGAGGAAATGGGTGCCGGTCCATTTCCTAGGCAGACATTATATATACAGTCCGGCGGCTTCTGCCCACCTAGTCTTCTTTAATAACAACACCAAAGGAAGCAGAAAACGCTTAAACGCATTTGATATAACAACGGATGAAGTGCCTGTAGAGATCGTCGCGGTGCGCAACCATAGTCGCGGTTGCAACGTGAAAGCCTCAAGAAACAGTTCAGTAAAGACGGCACAAGGCCCACAACACGCCTAACGCAGCCCTCTCCAGCCTGCGAGCGGGGGCGGCGGGTATGCCGTATCAAATATTGCGAAATAATGAGTGATGAAATAGCAGCCAAATTACAATCTGCATCAAACATCATGCGTGAAGTATCAAAAAAAAATACTCAAAAAACCCCTTACAGACTACAACTCTTAAGTGTTTTCCTTGTGCATCTTATCCTCAACAGCTACATCCTCCTCTTTCCCGATTTCAAAGCCCTTTTTTGGCTTTTCTGCGTTCGCAATGGCTGCCATCTGTGCTTCCCTAAACATTTTAAATTCTTCTGGAGCCTCTTTCTCTAGTCTCTCTAGCTCTTCAGCATTCTGCCCAATTCGTTGTAATGTCTCCTCCCATCCATCGCTCTCAATCGCTGCGCGCATCTCTTCGCCAGTTAGATTGTACAATTTATCGCACAGAGCTTGAAGATGGTTGGGTAGCTCTTGCTCGCCTTCGAGAACGTTGTGCAGATCGGGGCGAGGACCTGAAGAGGAGGTGGGGCATGATGAGTTAAGGATCTCGTTCCGTACGCGCTGTCCAAGGCGGTGAATGCGGCCTTCCTCAAGCGAAAGCGCTCGTGAGGCGAGCGAGACGTCTGAATTGTGCCTTGATCTCAGTATGGGCTGCTCGTCTTCGTCAGAATCAGGCTGGGACAGTTCAGAGGCGCTAGTTGTTAACGTTGGGGTACTGGAGGCCGGAGGAGAAGTCGAGCTAGGCGTGGAAGAGTGCGTGGAGGCATTGTCGGCGGTGACGGTCTCTGAGGGTTGGAGACGGCATTCCGGGTATTCATCTTCAAAGCGCTGGATCATGCCCTGAAGGGTTTGGTCCAGGAAGAGAAGACGCCCTGAGGAATTGTTAGTAGAGTGTTCACGTTTCTCGTGCGAATAAGTTGTGAATGCACTAATAATAACAAGGATTTGGGGGCTTACGAAATGCCATCTCATTGCCGGCCCTGGATTCCCGCACGAGAGCCGGCTGTAACCGCGCTCGGATGTTCCGTGCGCTCGACAAGAGGTTTTTCGACATGTTTTTAGCTCTAGTCGTGCCGCCTTCAAGGTTTGGGATATGGCCTCGGGGTGTCGCTGTGCCACTGGCCGGAAGTGATCTCCTGCGTAAATCAGACGCCTTTTGCAAAAGGCAATAGCTGAGTGCTTTGACCACTCCAGTACCACCGACGATGTAATCATCGTCAGGCGCCGGCTCATCATCATCATGATTTTCACTGACACCTTCCACGTGGCCAACGAGATGCATCAACACTTCAGGCACCTCAACTTCCTTCCCGCTGACTTTGAAGTCTGACCCAGACTCGACATCCGCCATGCGCTCCATATTCCGCAGACAGTGCGCATCAACTTGCTTCGCCAGTGCTTTGACGACCTCGCTCGTTTCTGGACCGGGAACGTCGACGTCTATGCATATAATTGTGTCTGATACGCGTACAGCAGCCATTAAAGACGCGTAGAGAGCACATGCTTCCTCTTGAGTGGCTTCGTCAGCACCTGTCGAGAGAGCGGCTATTTGCGGATTCTCTAGGATGTTGAGATGTGCGAGGTGGTCGCATTCAGGTAGAATTTCTGCAAGCCCTATAGCCTCAGCAGGTGAAATTGAAACATCAAGTAAGTGAAGTCTCTTGAGCTCCTTCAGCTGAGGCAAATACTTCCGGAGAGTACAAAGAAAAGTAGGTTGAGAAGTAGAGAAGAGATCTCTATTATGTGAAAGGTCTAGAAAGCGAAAGTTTGGTAATGATACCAATGCGGGAAAAAGAGATTTTAAGGACTCTGGGGTAAGACTGCAGTCTGCGAGGCTTAGAGCCCATAGAGGACAATTTTTGTTCATGCCTTCACAAAGGCGGTTGATGCCATTTCTTAGGTCATTTCCTCCTAGATCTAAGCCATGACATACGCCAGATCGAACATAGCGGATGATATGATCAAGGCCTTCACTGTCAATATCGTTGCCGGCGAGGCCTAGCCTCTGGAGTCCACTAATAGTCACGCCGTCGATGATCTTTCTTATACTCTGAGAATTAAGCGAGCATTCCGCCATGATAAGCTCTTCAAGCCGTGACCCGGCAAGACGCTCAGAGATTGCTTTATAAAGGATCTCGGCAGTATCGAGTTGTGACGTAGACTTGGGAGTGGCCGTCCCATTCGCTCCACCAGCAGTTTGTGACGTCGGTTTTGTCACGGCTTGTGGAAATGCTATCATAGAGACGTCGATTGCTTTGAGGGACTTGCACATGTATATGAACAAACTAATGTGCCTCCAGCCATCTTTTGTGATTTTAGGGTTGTTTTTGAGAGTCAGCTTCTCCACGATTCCGTATCGTTCTTCTCCTTTTCCAAAGCCATCCTTCTCGCCTTTCTCTTTAGCCCACGAGCGATGTTTAGGAGCTTCTGGAGACTTTGCTGCAAGCAAGCCTGCGAGAATGATGCGCGTTTTCTCATCTGTGAGGTCGGCGTCTTCAAGTAGTAGCTTTTTAACGGGAACCACAGCTAACCAGTCGCCAAGAGTAACAACATCTGCAAGTTGTAGTCTTGACCCGGTAAGGTCCAGGCATGGCACAACGCCTGGTGCAGCAACAGCACAACTGGAAAGGGCCGATAGCTGATCACAAATACGCTTGAGGATCGGTGTCTCCCGAAGTTGACAACACCGCCGATATATCCGTAGAGGATCTGTTGTCGGTCGATCTTGGGCTTTTGGTGTTGATGTTCCGGATGCGGCGGGAGTGCCAGTCGGGCTTGTATCGTCATCAGCTCGTGTTAACTCAAGAGGTATAGAACCGTTCTCCTCGGCCTTCCTGCGCTTCTTCTCTTTCCTCTCCTTACGCTCCGCTTCGGACCTCTTCTTCTTCTCTTTCTTTTTGCTAGTTTCTTTCTTGTCTTCATCTAGGACTGTACCCTCGGGATTTGGTTCATCCTCCGTACTCACGATCTCATTGCTGGTTTGAACAATCCCGGCTTTTTCTTCTTCTTCGACCATAGCTTCCGGATGCTTTAAAGCTTCACCCTCGCCGCGCTCCTTGAGCTTCTTTTCCTTGCGTTTCTTTTTCTTCTCCTCAGTGTCACCCTCGTCCTTGTACCGAGGTCCTCCGGCTATCTCCACATCCACGCAAAATGCCACACGCCTTAGTTTCGACTCATCGAGCTCTGGAACTAGGCACCTCTCACGTCTGTGATCAATGTTCATAACCTTCCTAGGACACATTCCTCCATTCGATATCATCTTGCCGGGAAGAGCCGCCTGCGAGCCGGATGATAACCGGCGAAGCGCACTCGTGAAGAAGGATGAGGTTCCAGCCTTCGGCGGCTGGGGAACATAAGGCTCAAGCGGCTCCGCGTGAGCTTCTTGTGGACCCCCAGATGCGACATGTGAGTTGTCGGCGGCCGCATGGTGGTATGACGCAGTTGCATGAGGTGTGTTTGGATTTGGCGGGGCAGTTTGCGATTGTGCAGCCGGAGAATGTGATGGCGAGCTCTGTGTGGATGAGAACTTTGCACTTATGCTAGATATCCACGAATTCCGTCTTGATGTGGATTTGGAATCGTGAGGAGTAAGCGTCACACTCTTCTCTGAGCCGGACCGCCCGAGGAGTGTGGGACGTTTCGTAGGCGTTTTTGTGGGATTTACGACAGGAGATGCAGGTACAGATAATGGCGACGGAGGTTTCTCGATTGAGGGAACAGTCCCATTGGAGACATGCGCGTCGTCTGGATGGTCGTGCGGAAGGCCACCATGGGTAGATGTGCGAGGTGGTGCATCTCTAGCAAGGCCAGGGGATGATGGGGCATGTAGACGGTGGTGATGATCTGTTTCGTAAGGTGAGTTGTGCCATATTCACGCGTAGGAATGTCGCAAGTGTTCCCCGGTTTCTCAACAGGGAAGAACACCCTTCGTGAATCGCTCACCTTTATTTGAATGATGCAGCCAGGACACATCTACGCCATGAATGTCCTCCATGAAGGACAGCTAGAGTATTTGGAGTATGTGCTATAAGAGGAGCGCCATCCGGGTGAGGCAGAGGCAAAAGGCTGAGGTTGATGGAATTGTCAGCGGGCGCTGGAGGTTTAGCCGGCGGGGTTTCTTGGTTGCGAAAGGCGGAGTAGGTCTAGATGCGATTCACTGAGATTCGGGAATCAAAGAATGGTTCCACCACATTTGAGGGAGGTATGGATAATTATAAAAAAATAAGAGCGTCGCGCAGTGTCTCACGACAGCTAATGCCAAATGGTTTATTTCACCCTAGAGAGTGATTTCTCGGAGATCAGTTGAATGGTCAAGCTGACCTGTGGCAAAATTGCTCTACCGCCGATTCGGCAGTCATTCTTCGCGTCCGCATCAAAGGGCTCAAGACACTATTGTTCTCCCTGACGGAGTGGAAAGTTTTGATTTATATGAAACGCATCATGACGACATGAGCCATCTGGACGGCTCGAGCAATATGCCTTTTGATGAAGCAATCGACGAACACAGCAATTTTAGAAGTTACCTCGACAAACTCGGGTTCCGATAGCAACGGCTGCCCAAACCAAAGGCAGTTGACCGTGTGACTTCGGATTAGTATGCTGACCAACGGCGATCGTGGCAGGTTGGCGGAGATTGACACCCTGTCGCTAAGGCAATTGTGTGGCCCAATAGCTGGGATCAGACATTCACGAAATACAGCATGATTCCCCGTTGGCAAAGTTTTCCCTGGGCCATTTCCCGTCGCATCGTCGTTTTCATAAATGTAGTTACAACAACTTCAATGCGATTGAAAGCAATAAGTACCACCTAGACGCCATACATTGTGCTAACTGAAGCCGTGAAAGCAAGCCCTTTTTTAGTTGCCTTTGAGCTCGGCGATCTTGGCCTTCACACGCTCCTCCTTCTCGGCCTTGGTCATCTTCTTCTGCTTGTACTTGAGTGACTCCTTCTTGTACTCCTCCTTGGACTTCTTGTCGTCCTCATCCTCGTCCTTTTTCCACGGGTCCTCCCGAATCTGCTTGTGCGCCTCAGCATACAACTCCTCCAAACCATCGGCCTCAATGTCATCATCGATATATCCCTGGAACTGTGACTTGTAACGTTCCTCATCGTCATCGGCGAGAGTCTCCATGTACTCAGCGACGTGACCGCCGAAGATGTATTTACGGAGAGTCTCGGCATCGAGCTCCTTGGTTTCGATATCGTAGCCAGGGAAGCGGTTCTCGGAGTGAGGAACGTAGAGACCACCATCAGAAGCACCCTTCATAGCACCAAAGACACGGGCGCCGGTTGACGTACGAGCGAGACCGACATCCAAGAAGACCTTGAAGGGACGGCGGGACTCGCCATCATCACCCTCGGCGGCTTCAGTAAGCGAGAATTCACCATTAGCCTCCTCCACACCAATGAAGTCCTCATCCAACTCCAACTTCTTTAGTGTGCGGCGTGCAAGGAGAAGGCCGGTGGCGTAGGCCGCAGCCCAGTTGGTAAGACCGTGGGTAATGCCATAGCGCTTGAGTTCGTGGCCGTACGCTGCGCAGAAGACCTTGTCGCCAGTGACCTCGGATGTGACGATCTGAGTGATGATGTCGCGGTTTGTGAAGCGGACGACGAGGCGGTACTTGGGAGCATTGTACTTATTCTTGGCCTGGGTGATCAAGCGCTTGCGGGCATAGTAGTCAGTCTTGCCAGTGCGGCGACGCTTGTACTTGACTTGGTAGCGCCTGAGAGGTCAGCACGTCCATTTTGGAGAGGGAAATGAAAGAACAAGACACTTACGAGAAGTACGCATCGTTCTTGACGAGCTTAGACTGTATTGAACCCCAGAGTCAGCAATTGACGCTTCAAACCTTCGAAGCAACTTGCGAAGACTCCATTCTGTATTTCGTCCCGGAGTGGAATTCTGCCTCAACTCCAGGAAGCCGCCGCAGGCCTTAAAAATGTATCGCTTTTAAATAAAATCAAACTGCTAGGATGACTTACAAAAGGCATTTTGATTGTATTGACCTTTCAGGTTGGCGTCGCTGATCGTTGCGCTGTGGAAAAGGTTTTAGGAGGACGGAAGTTTGCGATGTGTGCGATTCTCGCTTAAATGGGCTTTTGATGCACTTGGTGTTTGAGTTCGAGGGTGGGCTCCAAGCATTCACCAATACTATAGACAGAGTTGAATTATTCACCATAATTATAAGAGCCGCCCGTGCGAGGCGCTGTAGAGGTTCAAAGTACATAGCTATGCATACCAGTAGAAATTTACATTTGGTATTCATTTCACAGCTCTTTGTATCACAACTCTAGAAAGCAGCATATCCAGGCAGTACAACCGATATAGTGCGCCGAGAAGTACACCTAGGGATTTAAATAAAACCCATTCCGCTGGAAAGCCGCTATAGTAAATTTAAAGACAGTTTTCGCTGCGCATATCCCCCCAAACCTCCACCACCGCAAAGATGATCCCGCACGGACCGCACAGCTACCACGCGGAGAAATACGCCCACCGAACAACGTCGACGCAAGCCCCTCCAGCAACGGTCAGGCACGGATACTGCTGAAATTAACCACCGCCCAGCCGTACTATTTCTTTGCCTGTCCTTTGATATATTTCGGGCATCATGACGGAGGTTCCCATAGGTAAGTTTGTCACTGCACTGCACAGGTTCACTTCTAGCTGACCGATGTTTCACAGTCCTTGATGGTGGGACTGGGTTCCTCAAGGCTGGGTATGCGGGACAGGTTCGTTCTTACTATTCCTGTCCTTGCGTCTGTGGGCCTAATTGACCGATTTGTTGTCTTTGTGCAGAACTTCCCAGACCATCAGTACCCTTCAATAGTCGGCCGACCAATCCTCCGTTCGGAAGAAAGAGATGGAGACATTGCTGTGAAGGACATAATGTGTGGTGATGAAGCAGCAGTAGCACGGTCGATGCTTCAGATTACATATCCTGTACGGTTGTCCCGGATTATTCCTTAACGCACAAGACTACGGCCCCAGTATTGGTTGCGCTCATCGGCTGACGTGGTACACCGACGACAGATGGAGAATGGTATTGTGAAGCGGTGGGACGACATGCAACATCTCTGGGACTACACTTTCTTTGAGAAGATGCGCATAGATCCGACAGGCCGCAAAATCTTACTCACGGAACCGCCGATGAACCCTCTCAAAAACCGCGAACAGATGTGCCAAGTGATGTTCGAGCGCTACGGCTTCGGAGGCGTATATGTTGCCATCCAAGCTGTCCTAGCGCTCTATGCCCAGGGCCTATCTTCTGGGGTGGTCGTCGATTCCGGTGACGGTGTCACACATATTGTTCCTGTCTACGAAAGCACTGTTCTCAATCATCTAACAAGACGGCTGGATGTTGCTGGCAGAGACGTGACGAGGAACTTGATCGCATTGCTACTACGGAGAGGCTATGCATTGAACCGTACTGCGGATTTTGAGACTGTGCGCCAAATCAAGGAGAAACTATGTTATGTTTCCTATGACCTCGAATTGGATCAACGTCTCAGCGAAGATACGACAGTGCTTGTAGAGTCATATACGTTACCCGATGGCCGAGTCATCCGGGTAGGCAGCGAGAGGTTTGAGGCACCAGAGTGCTTGTTCCAGCCCCACTTGGTCGACGTTGAGCAACCAGGCATTGCGGAGTTTCTCTTCAACACCATTCAATCTGCAGATGTCGACGTTAGGAGTAGTCTGTATAAAGCTATTGTCCTGAGTGGCGGGAGCAGCATGTATCCCGGTCTCCCGAGTCGACTAGAAAAGGAGCTGAAGCAGCTATGGCTCACGCGAGTCTTAGGAGGAAATCCAGAAAGATTGAATGTGAGCTATCACATCTTACGATGAGGAACTAAGATACACTAACTATGTGTTTATAGAAATTCAAGGTTCGCATCGAAGACCCACCTCGAAGGAGACACATGGTGTTCTTAGGAGGCGCTGTGCTTGCAAATATTGTAAGATTTCTCGCTTCGTTTGCATCAACCAACTCCTATTCTACAAAGCTAATACTCAGTGCAGATGGCAGACAAAGAAAACATGTGGATATCAAAGCAGGAATGGGAGGAACAGGGAGCTCGTGCATTAGAGAAACTTGGGGCGAGAGGGTGATGAAAACTTTGGCATTCCTATGATGCAGGTTGCCTCGAGGTGTTGTGCGTAGGTCAACTCATAGAAACTGACGCAGCTAGTACTGCAGCCATCCACCGATGATCTCAGGCTCGCTCAAACGTCAATGTGATTACCCTCACCGTATTTTGTGAATCGATTGCAACATAGCATACGTTTCGTCTCCAAGAGAGTGGTGTGGATCCACACTCGCCTTATGTTAGGCCAGCATCTCAGCTGTTCCACCAGACGAAGCTAAACCCAGAATTAGGCAGAATCAAGTTCAATATATTTTCTTTCATGGTTCTTGTCTCCACAATTGGAATGTGCGTGACGTCGTAAAGGAAGGTTCCGGGCCAGCAGAGCGACCGTCTCATTACGATGAGATAATGAAAGTCAAAGAGCTTCAACTGCAGTGGCCTGACGTACGAATACGACAAAGAACGAATAAGACATGCACAGCTAGCCTCTATGCGAAGTCCGTATTGGATGGAATTGGATTATCTGCACCCTGGCCTGGCGACGATACCATAGGCCAGTATCGCGTATCACATTCATGCACGTTAATCCAGCGAATTGATCGGGTAGGTTTGTTCAAACGAACGGCTTCGGCCTCATCCTGAATTCCAGCGTGGATCAGAACAATGAAATGGAGAGGTCAGATTACGTCTGCCGAGCAATCGTACGACACAAGCTGCTCGTGGATGTATTTGTACTGGGTGGCGCTCGAATAGGGCTTGCGCCGGGACAAGGTCGTCTGGGCGAAGCCTGAAAGCCAGCATCATATTTGACACGACGCAATCGGCAAGTCGAGGGTGATTACATTCGCCATGCAGCTGGCAAATTCGGGGAATTTCGTCGTGCGCTCCAGCCCGACAGGCAAAGAGTCGCGTAGCGTTGCCTACTAAGAGGTTGCTGAGAGAGGCTGCTGGGAGAGGCTGCCAAGAAAGGCTTCAGGGCGGCTTTTCCGGTTTTCCGGGGCCCTGCACGTGAGAAATGCACGGAAGTTCGGCGAAGGCGAAGCATAGGCAGCGCCCAGTGGAGAGGCAGGCACGGGCAAGCAGGCACGAGCAAGCAGGCACAGTAATGGTACTTTCACGTCGAAACAAAAGCGCGGAAACAGCCCAGCCAGACAGCTTGGCCACTTGCTGAGCTGGGCCAGGATGGATGAAGGGATAACAGAATATTGGCCTGCTGAGGTATCAGTCCATCCCAATCCACCCGAGCGCTCGTTTTGAGCCGGCACATTAATAAATCCTCCTATACCGCGCCATGGCCGCCCTTCCATTCTCCCCAGTTGTCCCCAGTTGTCCCCAAAGTCCCCAAAGTCCCCAAAGTCCCAATAGTCCCCCCAAGTCCGCCCAAAAGCGCCGCTCCCTCCCGTTGATGGGCAAGTCGATAAACCTTCTCTGAAACCTACAGCAGCCACTCCAAGCGCCCACGTTGTACGCTTCCTCAGGGTTTTTCTTCAACGGGCCGTCCGCAGCAAATCCCTCCCCGCCATCTCACTTCCGCTGGTGAGCCTTGCTCAGGGACCCGTATGCACTTAAAACCCTGAAAGGTTACAACCGATGCGCTACCGGCGGTTGATAACCGTTGCCCTTTCCAATTAAACCATTTTGACTCCATCCCCGCGACTGCTGCAACAACTCTTTATCTCGGCCCTATGCCGCTGCAAGATATATTAATCCCTCTCTGGCTTCTCAGCCACTGTAGCCTCACCATCTCCTGAGTGCCCCACGGTCTGGACGAGAAAAAACATCATCAGGCCTCCAGCTATCTGCCCGTTATAGCACCTCCAGGCCCACGTCATATTTGTTTCTGACTACTCCACCATCAATCTTAAATCTCGAATGCCCCCAGGGCAGCCGAACCGCTCCTTACCAATGCCACCACCAGGCTCTCCGCTCTCTCCAAACATGGAGTCTTTAACTATTCCTTCTCAGGCTCGTCGTCTAACTCCACATAACAGACAGCAGAGCTCGACGAACTCGGCCTCACTTAGGCTCCCATCACTGCCGCGCTTCCATCCAGCAAACTTCCCATCTCAACACTCGACTTCAGCAACCACTCCAGCGACGGGCCCTAACAGCCCTCAACCACCTGTCTCGCCTCGCACCCAGCAAAAGCAGTACTCTGAAGCCCAGAGGCAACTGTACCTGCACCAGCGTGAACTCGTCGCCAGCGCCTCGCGGCCAGGCCGGGGAGTGCCTGGACCAAAGCCAACAAGCCCTCGCCTCATTCCGACGGGCAGTCCTGGACCAGTTACTCCCTTGGAACTTGAGGGCCAGGATGGCTACCTCATGGCTGGCTCAAGCGCCAGCGAGTCGACCTCGCAATCAGAACTCGTCGACAAACTCATCCGCGAAGAAGCCAAACGTCGTGGAGAAATACCACCCTCACAGCCAACGTCTGTTGGGGGTAGATGACTAGCCAACCTTCCTCTAGATTGGAGCCCCTTGTGGGCAGTCACCTCAAGACAGACTATTACTTCTCTATGATCAGACTGAAACTGCATCGGCCTTCGGGCTTCAGGACGGAGTTACTTCTTTGATTCAGGGCACTAACGGCGGCATATATCATCAGAAAGTTTTTCACGAGAGGCTTGCAAAAATTTGGTTTCAACATCTCACAATCACCTTTCCTCACGACTCTTTATTTAGAGCTCTAAGGAGACGAAAAATGCATCATCGGAGTGGCTTCTTTTTCAATTATATTCCCCATTGCATTCTCATTGGCATCGCAGGGGTAACGAGATTATAACACCGCATAGGGTCACTGGCGATAGAGTTCATTGTTCACTCTTTCTCATTTGTCGCCACAATACCCAAGTGCTGAACGTGTGGGCGTCGACCTTCGCTTTCGAGGTTCCTTGGAATAGGCGTCTTCTTTTGTTGTTTTACAAATCATCGTTGCAGTTGTAACAGGCTTTACGGAGCGCTACGCCTAATGTGGCGGTGAGCTGAGACTGGTGATTGTAATCTCATGCCGTATGTAGTTAAATATGACTCAGACGCCGATTCCTCAAGCAACTTGTGGGCCTTGATGTCTCTCCAACCTGCTCAGCCATGCCCCGGCGTACGTCACATCAGGTCGACCCATCGAAAGGCTACGGCCCCTCATTTGCAACGACCCAAGCATTAGGTTCACTTATCTCAACCCTAAGACAGCCCCACACGTCCGTGCGATTCGGTGAATTATCATACAAGGGGGTGACATGAGCAGATTGCTAGCGCGCCCCACATCAAAATTTCGAGAATTACTAAGTAATCAGTATATATTTCCCCAATTTAAATACTTTTCAAACTAATGGCTCCCAAAACTCCACAGCGTCGTCTTACTCAAACGGAGCACGCCCAAGCAGCGACTCAACATCGTAAAGAAATCGCACACGAGGTCGGAATTAATGTATGTAAGAGAACTCTTGTCGCCACCTTTGAGAAGGAACGATTCAACAAGTTGCAACAGAGAAGCCGTTTCTTTCACCAAAGCATATAGAAGATTGCCAATTCTGGGCCCAAATACGCGAGAACTAGGAGGGCTCTTAGTAGGATCGTGTAATTTGGACAGATGAGGCCTACTTTTGTTGTGGCGGAGGCCAGCTCTACATCACAAGAAAGCCCGAAGCCAAGTATTTTCCAAGTATTGCATACCCAAATTCGGCAAATATACTACTGTTATGATGCAGGGGAGTATTACAGGTAGAGGGAAGGGACCTTTGATTATATAAGATAAAGAGAAATGGGGCACGGTACAGAAGCGTATATGCAACATATCCTTCCTGAATTATAATGATTTAAAGTGCGCCAATGTAGGGATTGGTCAAGCAATTATTATAGAGGATAGAGCTTTATCTTATACAGCTTGAGCAACAAGAGCAGCCCACCGAGAGATGCTTAATTTTCCTATACAGTGGCCTGCCAATTCACCCAATCTAAATCCTATTGAGAATATATGGTGTATACTCAAGTATTATATAGGTAAGAGGCTTCTAAAGATATAAGGGAGAAATAGGGCAAGCTTTCGTTGCAGGATATCCAAAAAATACCGTAGAAATATGAGGGAGAGGTATACAGCTGTATTGGATATATGAAGTATTAAAATCTGTATATAATACTGTTTTGGGGAATTTTATATAAATTTGTACGTAAGTCTCGAACGTTGGGTGTGGAGACGCTGGCAGTCCGCGCATGTACCCCCTTGTACGGCTAGCAAAACCTTGCAACCACGAAAACCCAAAATTTCCAAGATTTTTCCTCCAGACTGGCGACGATCTTCATTTTGGCTATATTAAGATCGCGAGTGCAGATGGTATCATGGTGCATGCATGGTGCATGCATGGTGCATGCATTTTGCAGGAGCAACAACCTGAGGTCCACGACGGTTTTCAAAAAAACATCCCAACAATCTTTTCACAGCGCATGCATGAAGGCAGGGGTGGAACAAGCTTGAATCTGAAAGGGAGGGAGGACGCAGGGCAGGCGGGAGCCATGGGAGAGCAAACCGCGGAAACGAGACGATTTAGTTTTACAAGCTGTCACTCAATAGCCGCGAGCCCTTCCAAGCCCTCTAACTACTGTAAGGCGCCCGTTGGCACACCATGCGCTATCCCCAAGGCATGCAAAAGCGGGATACCCAATCCGACACAACGACAAAAAGGATCTTCACATCGGAATTTGATATGCGTGCAGCAAAACAGCACTGAGGCGTAAAATCGCTCCACCACCAAAAGTCCCATGCAGCCCCCAACGTCTATCCCCAAACCGCGATATCTAGCATCCGCGTCGACGACGCCCGCAGCCAAGAAGGAGGAGCGATCAGCGATATCTGACACGCACAACGCGCTACACATCAGAAAAGCAGAATTTTCACCAGCAGCGCCGGCTGACTGGCTGCCGTCCGTCTATCAATGCGAACTACCTTTTGGCCAGTGTCGCGCCGAAAGCAAAATGATAGCGGACCCGTTTCACAGATTCTGCGTCTCCGCGACTTGCTGGCCTGTTTTTCGCGCGCGGGCGTGCCTCGACGTCACTCGTCACCGATCACCGCCAAGGCAGCGCGGAAAGCAAGGACGCAGCAGGTCGTTTCAGCCACTGCCGTCGCGAACTCTCCCTTGGTGGCCCGCCCTGTGCCACCGGTCAGCCCTGCACGCGCGGAGCAGCAGCCCAGCTGGAAGGAGAAATCTTTTTTATTTCAAGCACGTAGTGGCGACAAGGCACGCGGCTCCGTATATCGGAGGTGCTCTCTAGTATTATTTGATTTCGCCTGATTCCCTACTTAAGGACCCAAAGAACCGCGTCGACAAATCCCCAAAGCGAACCACGCCCGTGGCTTGTAGTCGAGCGACAGCCCCTAGTTTTCTACGTCAGTGGCGTTGGCTGACAAGATAAGAGTCTAGCGTGGTCGTCACGTTGTTGGCGCTAAGCTCCTCCTTAGGTTCCATCCACCCTCGCTCCGAGGCGCCCGTCTTTTTGGGGGAAGCACTGCGGCAGGAAGGGAGCCAACTTGGGGGGCAGATCTCTGCACATCGCTGCTGCTCTCCTACCCTGCCTTCGGCTGTGCCGGTCGCGCTGCCGCCTGGCATTGGTGGAGGCGCTGGCGTACCGGTACAGAGGCTGCGGGTCGGCCTTAGTTTATACGGTACCGAGTAGGGGTGCTGGAATGGGGGGTGGTATATCAGGGACTGTTTGCTCATCGAGCCTGGGAATCCTGCGGCTACTGCAGGAAATACGCCGTGTCGGCTCCACGTGGAAGGTGTGATGCGGAGTTGCTCGGCCAAGGCAGAGGTGCTGGTGACGGGCAAGGAAGGGAGAGAGAGAGAAGGGGGGGCCGTAAAATGAATGCGAGGAATACATCATAGACGATGGAGGTAATACGCCCCAGCGCCGTCTGAGGAATAAAGATTCCATCGTGGTCTACAGAGTTGATCGCTTGAGTCTACAAGGAAGAGTACCTGTATGAAGAGCTGTTGAATGCTGCTAATTGTCTAAGTATGAGAGGAGAGAAACGTAATAGATGCCCAAGATGCCGTGTAGCTTACCTTCGCGCGAACCACTCTCCACATTCATGCCTAAATTGCACCTAGATGTGTCAGAAAATCCCCACTGCTCCATCCCATACACGCTACAACCGAATACGCACGATAGCTCTTCCTCTAAGGTAAAAGCTTCCCCTCATCCCTCATCCCTCATACACCATCTCGGTGCGCAGATCCGTTCTCTGCCTTCCCTCCATTCTTCCCAGCGCCAAGCCCATATGCAGTGACAATCCTTCTTGCAACCCCCTCGCCAGCCCAATAGGCCCCTGTCACTGTGCCCAGTGCAACGAAGGGTGCTGTGTGCTCTCCAGCGAACCACACACCCCGCTCCGGCATACCCTTGCGCATAATCTCGATGTCCTCGTCCCCACGCTCCAATCCAACTTGGAAGTTACAGTAACTGCCGTATCCGGCCAGTTCGTCGTTCGCCCAAGCCGTCGCCAGAGCTGCGGTAGGCTCGCACTCGGCAAGACTGGCAGAGTAATGCGGGAGGCGGGAGTAGTAGGGCTCGAAGAACTTAAGCAATGCAGCCTGAGCAGCAGCCGGAGATTGTGCATGGCAGAGTAGGGACGCGATGTGCTTGGAGGTGGACCCGAATGTGTAGAAGAGTAGAGTGGGGTGCGCCGTGTTGGATGGTAGAGCGGCGAGGTTGACACACTCTTGGTTCCACCTGTGCGGGTTTGTGTCTGGTGCATAGTGCGGCGACGTCCAGTGCGTGAAGCCCGGATGGTGGTAATTTGAAGCTATCTCTGGATCAGGAGAGGTAAATCGATGGGGCGGAGCTGTTGTTGTTGTAACATTGGGAGTTGATTGATGGAGAACGACAGGGATCGCCACACCATTACAAGACTCTTGGACAGGACGGTTCCAGAAAGCAGATGGGAATTTAATGTAGACCTATTATTGTGAGCAATTGGCACTGGCCGCGGTCTTCAAAGCTAACCTTGTCCAAGGTTCCGTAACCGATTGACTCAATGCCTTGTATCAGTCTGGGTGGAAGGCTGGGAACAAATGCATCTTGATTCCTTTTCAGCCAGCCAAGCGGCGTTGTCATAACCACTTCATCAAAGCTCACGGGATCTCGATCCGTCAGCTCAACATCCACCTTAAGAGTTCCTTCATTTCCCTTAGAAGCAATGCGTGTCACCTTGTGACCAAACTTTATGTCTGCTTTTTCTAGAGCTGGTGCAGCGATGCGTGCGAGGATCTTGTGATACGTTTCTGCCACAAATAAATTCTCACCGTCAATGCATTCCTCCAACCAGAAAAACTTTAGGCTTTGCTTCTGAATCGGGCTTCCGACGAAGGCACCCCACATTTCAGCCATACTTAAGAGATTGTCACGTTTACTCCTCGCTTTCTCGTCGGTATTATATAAATTGGGGAACATTTCTTTTGCCTTTTCTTCAAAGAAGTCCATCAAGCTTTTACCTGCAGGGATGGTTGCGGTATGCGCATTGCTGTGCTCCATAGCCTCTTCAATAACTTTCCATACCAACTCCGTGAATTGAGCTGAATCTTTTTCGGACAAGCTGCGGCCAAGATGATCAAACACTGACTGGCGACCATCCCATTTGTTAGTAACTGTCTTAGTCTCTTTCGCCAGGTCCAATATTGGATTATTATCCGTTCCGTGTATCCAGTTTGGACCGCTAGCACATTACGGTTAGTATATAATTTTTTGGCCTTCGCAGCCGGCATATTCCGTAGACCTACAGATCTACAAGATGGCCTAGCTGGTTACTTTGACATAGCTACGTTTACATCGTCAGAAGTTTTGTCGATGAAGGCAAGAAGGGGATGATATACTCGTCCCCCAACCCGGTCCCTGCCCTCTATTATCGTTACTTTCACGCCATGCTGGAGGAGAGTATCCGCACAACGCAAGCCGGCAACACCCGCTCCGACAATGCAGACGTGCGGGACCCTTCCTTTAGGCAGTGCTCGACGAATCATAGGTTGATGATCTCCGTTTTCTATTGCAAGACTTTGCTGATGCGGGCTTCCGGATAGATCTTGTTGCAATCGTGACATTTCCCTGAGCGTGTATCTGTTATTTGACGCATGAGCCCAATGCTCCATAGCCGCCACTCTAATGCAAGATGATATGGCAAAAGAAAAGACTTGAAAACCACTGTATGCGAGATAAAATGCAGTATTAAGAGTGCCCTAGCAGGTTGATGATATAAGAAACTTCAAAGGTGACTGGTCAAGAAGAGGTGCTCAATCTCCAGCCACAACCCTCTCCGAGCAGAGTGCTCTAAGCCTTCACGAGATGGGCTATTGATTGAAGTGATACTGAAACACCTTTTGATGAAGACAGCGATGTCGTCCCTTAGCAACAGCTAGCCGTGGACGACCGCTGAACTAAGAAAGGACAGACCGTACGTGAGACTGAGGGGAAAGACATGTCTTATGTGTAGATGGTAGAGGACCTACTGCTTGGGGGAGTTTCTAAATACAGCGCGGGATTTCTTAATTCGGAATAGGGGATAATTTCGATGAGCGATTATACCTTGTTGTTGTTGTAGGAGTGTATGGGTTGTTACCTATCCCTTCCGCTGGTATATTTCGTCCTACTGTTATCGATAAGAGCTGGCCAATAGAATCAATAGGATTAAGGCTCCGCGACCATACGCGTACTTTTGATTCTGACGTTCGCGCACGGTCCGCCTCTCGTATGACACTACCGGATAACCGAGCGTTGAGGAAGCTGCCCTTGCATAACGTGCATAATGTACTAACGCCTTATTTTAGCCCCCAAATTTTAATATATTAAAAACCACTGAACTATTTACTATGCAACTTTAATAGAAGGTGTAGAGTATATATAAAAGTCTAAATCTAAATTATTAGGATTTATTATTAAGTGGTTGTTGGGGTATTAAGGTATAAGTTTTCTAATTTTTGGTGAGTTTTGACGTGGGCAACTTCCCCGCGTAGACTACGTTATGCGAGGCATTCTTACTTACATAATCGCCAGGTTCTGCAAGCGATAATATTTTAACGCTAGCCGAGCTTTCTCGAGGTTCACACTCCTTCCTAAACGAACACCAGATACCGCCTTCTGGAAATTCTAGCTCATCATGACTCCTCCAGCTTCATCAACTACTGAACCACCAGTGTTCGAGCCCGGCACTCTTGAAATTCCACCCGCAGCAGGACTCGAGCAAAACGAAGTACTACCATTCAGCATTGCCAATTTCAAAAAGGCCGTTATAGACCGTCTACGAGCTCATGACGGAGGCGATGACACGCAGCTGTGGATCGTTTTTTCGGGCTTCGACTGTTCAAAGCTGAAATACATCGACCAACTCCGTTACCCGATTCGTTTGCAAGTCGATGATAGTAAATTGATTGTGAAAATGGTGGGCCCAGTGCATGAAATGATGCACAGGGGCCTATTGGCCGCCATACAAAGAGATATGGCACGCATGGGCCTTTGGTGTAATGAAGATTTCATCGACGTGGGATCAACTCGGTACGAACACCGCTCAAATAATTCATCCAAAGAAGCGGATAGCGCATTAGCACCTATCACTTCCCCGGAATGGCCCTCCTTAGTTATCGAGGCTAGTTGGGCAGAGACTTTGCCGCGTCTGCATATTGACGCGCAGTGGTGGCTCTCTGCTCAGGTGCCCCCGAATAATACTACTTTAGTAGTAGTTCTGGTTTCATTCAGAAGACCTGAACGTACCTTTCGCCTTGAAAAATACGAGCTTGTCCCCGCCCCTGGTAGAATAACAAGGTCTGCGCCACTCGGAGTCCGAAGTCTCGCAATGTGTACGGCATCTGCGACGATTGACCTTAGGTCAACACCCCCGATCATCACTGGTGCGCCATTTGTATTGCCTTTCGCCGGGATCATGCGACGCCCTCCGATAGCCCCAGAGCGGAACGTCTCAATTAGCGCAGTCGAGCTAGAATCATGGGCCACGACCATAGCTAGGGTCCGGAACCTTTAAGATGGCATAGGAAGGGTGAGGGTGAGAGGCTCACGATGCGCTTATTCATTTTTAACTGACAGCACACAGTCGAATCTGTCCGGTCGACACAAAGTATGAACCTAGTGTACTTGTTGAATCTCCACAGTACTACCTCTTCCTGTCCCGTTAATTAAACTGCGCAAATCCATAACCTTTCTATATAGTGCTATATCGAAAGCAGGCTTCGATAAATTAAAGCGGCTGTGTGTGTTAGCAATCAGAAAGGGTACGAATTTACATAGTTTTAGCCAGTGGGATTAACACGTATTCTGAAAGGATGAATAAAAGGTGTTGTATACCTGATATTTTACAAGGCAGGCGAAAGGGTCTCGGGTCAAAAGCCCTGAATCTATACTGATTCTCTGTGCACCTGCTGTTCTCTGTTTGCTACATGGTTGCACGAGTGTCCCAACCGAGTTACACGCCAGATCCCCTAATATCTTTCCCTGGCCGAATCAGGCCGCACCGGGAGAGATAACAACCACTACGCCATATACCAAGGACCCGTTACAACTGGCCAGGGAGGCTACAGAGTTCCCAAAACAGGTTGTTGTGAGTTTATTGGTAGCCTCTCAGTAAGTGATGGAGCAGATATAAAATCACTACACTGTGTAATAAATACATTTGCTTGGTATTTATATTATTTTAGGTCGGCCCATTTGAGCTCATAGCCATAGACTGTACGTCTAAGGAGCTGATCCTATGACTGCCGTAAGCCTGTGCGAACGATGGCCTTGTATTTAGGAAGAGCTTACACCCAAGTCTTCCTCAAACATGACTTTATCCATGACCTTTTCAAAAATCTTGGCGACGGTAAAGCCATTCTCACGGGCGACATCGAAGAACGCGAGATCCTTTTCTAGGAGCCATGGTCTGTAAGGTGTGAAAAATACGAGTGCTCGCGAGGAGGAGGTTCGGTTCAACGTTTCTTGTACCGTTTTGACTAGTTTGCTGTGCTCGGAGTGGTTGAAGAGGAGATCAGCCAGGATTAGGATATCGAACCCTGAAGGATTACGACCTTTAGGTAGATGCGCAGTGAGTTTTTCTGTCGATGCACCCCAGAGGTAGCCCTTTAGAAAAGCAATGTTAGTTGAATTCATCAGTTGCCTGGTCCAAAAGCCGTGATACGTGGACCAATAGTTTTAGGAATACTAACTTCTACATCGATATTAAGAGTATTGGGTAGGAGCGTGCAGCGTGAGACATTGTAGCGCAAATTTTCCACAAGATCGGCATCGGGATAGTCCGTCACAACCACTTGCTTGGCGCCATTGATGGCGCATACAAGGCTTGGCAGACCACTTCCAGCGCCGAGCTCGAGCACTGTCTTGCCTTTGATCAGGCCATCTGCACGTTCTTCGAAGTAGGTGGAGAGCGTTCGGCCTGCATTCCATAGGAGGTGGCCCTGGTATGATTAGGGTTCGGATGCTTTAGGCGTCTTTCGTCCCTAAGTTGTGAAGGTGATGAAAAAATCGATGAATTACAATGAGGAGATATAAGATTCAGAGAGGGACGCATCGTTCCTTAAATTGAGGTTACAATGATGGAACGAATCATGTGATACGGAAAGGTAAAAACAGTAGATAGAGAGGGGTATAACAGGAGATGGATATATTGATAACCAGTATAACCTTAATATCGTACCCATAGAGGATTGTGCCCCACTAGCCGCACCTGTAAGTCCTTTCCAGATAGCAAGGAATGGGTTGCAAAAGTTGCCTCCTTTTCGGGCTGATAGAAATCGGGTGGTTCCTCAAAGAGGTTGATGTTGTCGCCATCGTTGGAGGTCATTTTCCGGGAAAAGAGATGACCTGAAAAGCGACACAAACTTGACTTGGTTCAGGGCCAAATAGGGTGATAGGCACTAGGAACGTGCGGAGGAGGGTTCTAGGGTGGTGGAATAGGCGCGAAGGAAATTTTCGAGATGCCTGCAATACAGAAAAATATTACCGTAGGTTATTGCCGTAGGTCATTACCGTGTTGGCCTTAACTTTGGCCAAGTTCCTTTTGTGGGCACATTACCGCGGATTAGTCAGTGGCTCACTGCAGGGCAAAATACAAGGGCCTAGAATTAATCCAGACCGACTGAGAACTGCGTGTAATAAAAGAGCTGCCGTGAGAACTTGACTCCACAAAGAGTACACCGTCTTACCTCAGCCATCACCGTCGGCGGCCTCACAAAGGCACAAGCAGCTGTAGCGAGGTCTTCGCCTAGGTATCACCATCTTTCGCTGCTAGCACCAAAGCAGTAATAAAACTTGCTCAACTGCATAACGCCCAACTGATACGCCCGCAAGGGCCTCCTCCATTATCTTGACATCAACCTCGAAGCCATCACAGACGAGTGCGTGGAGCCGCAGAATCATCTCACTGACGGCTGTGGATTCAAGAGTCCGTGTTCTATCGGGAAGGCGTAGGAGCTTCAGTTCGCGATTCTGTATGTTGAGATCACGCCTGATAATTCTTTGTCAACAACTTCTGAAACCTATTCACTTGTATTTCTTTTTCTTCAACTCAGACATATTAATCTGCTCGTTTCTGCTCCAACTGCCTCATTCACTGCGCCAGCCAACCACCTTTTAATTTGGCGGATGCCGTCCTCTAAGCGCTGCGAACCACATCTCTCTTTCGGGCCGCGACGTTAGGGTGGTGTGCCAACCGTTCCCTTAGCCTGGTTTATAGAGGTACAAGGCGCATACCCGCACACCGTGTCCCTTGCTTGCCGTGCTAGAAGCTTGTATGTATGCCCGCTTCGTCCCGTAACTCATTGCCCCGTACGTAGTTGGCGTCCCGGAAGACAGCACAGCCATTCGCCTTCCACCCCCTCTGTTGCGATTTCCACAATATACAGGGACCATAGAGCTCACAGTATGGAAAGATACCCGCATGATAGGCCTGTATTCGAGCACGTTCCCGTTCCTTTGATTGCACGCAAGCATGCCTTGGCTCGATGTCAACGGTGAGAGAAAGAAAGTTGCATGGTAAGTCTGACCTAGTCTTTGCAATCTTCTTCTTCTTCTTCTTCTTCTACCTACCTTTGCCCAACCTTCCCTATCCTACTGAGATTGTCCTTCGACTGACATCGGTTACCTCAAAAGTGGTCCATGCATTCGTGGTCACCGATCTTCGAAATGCGATCACAAGGATCGCGTTTTGCTAGAGGTTCGCAAGCCTGGTCGCCCGTTGAGTAGCTGTCCTCACCCGGTAGGATCGTGCAGCTGCGAGCGCCTGGTAATCAATTACACAATCCCCAAGAGTATGAACTCCTTCAATTTTTCGAATCAATATCCTAATTGCGATACTTTCAGCATCTGAATGTGCTTGTCCTTCGGGAAATGCTCCTGCGGTCACTCCAAGTACGCCAGTACCAGCTGGTAGTGCGAATCGGGTGCAGAAAAGCAGACGCAGGAAGTCCACTAGCACTTTCAATCCAGTCGTCCTGCAGAGAGCTGTGGAGAGTAACAATGGTGGTACTTTATCGCAGGCGGCGAAAACACCTACCAGTGTCACCTTACCGGAGTCGGAGCCAGGGTCAAGCAACGGAACCTCACCAACATCGAGCGCGAGCTCGACTCCCCGCATGAACCCAATTCTGCCGCGAAGGCAAGGTTATAATTCAGGTGTACAAATATTGGAACGCGCCTTCACAGGCAATGACAAGAACGAGTCGTCTCATGGGCAACCTTCATCGAATGGCTACCGAGAAATTGCGCCGGAACCTAACGATCTCAACGGGACCTCTAATTGCTGTAAACCAAAACCTAAGCCTAAATTGAGCCGCCAAGAATCGGATCCTTTTCCTAAACAACAAAATGGTGGATGTTGCTGCAGTAAATCCACGGAACAAGTAAAGGATTCATGCTACCCAGGAACAAGGCGTAAACCGCAGACTGAATCGCTAGCACAGATCCAGATGCAACCGCCAGCTTTTCAGAATGTCATCCCTTATCAGAAACTTGCACTAAACGGTCAATTTCACAACATTGGCTCATCGTACACTCCCATCCACGGCCAGATGAATATAGGAGATCAACATGTGCCATTCGCACTGGACCGGCCCGGCAACATGTCAGGTAATGTGATGATGTCACCTAGCTACGGTTTTGGTCCACCTATGTTCACTGCTCCGACAGCCTGTCAGCATCATCCGAGATTCGGCATGGCCTCAAACCACGCAATAAATGATGGTATCGGAAATCGATTGGAACATAATTGTCACTGCGGTGATGGCTGTGCTTGTTTTGGTTGCGCTGCTCATCCTCGCAACGCCACGATGACTCATTATCTTCGTGAAATGAATGACTTTATGAGGAATGGAGGTTCAGACGCTTCGATGTCATCTGCATTCGACGTCCCTGCCTATCCGCACCAGCCAACGTATCTATTGCAGCACCAACAAAATTTCACCTATAATCAGAATGCACAATCTCTCGATTTCCCGAGATTGCCCTCGCCCACTCTGCAGTACCAGATTGATATGAATTCTTTAATGAATTTGCCACAGCAAGACAACACAAACGTATATTGGTCACAGGGCGGGATGCGGACACCGGCACAAACTACTCCAATGGCCGAGTTTGAACAGTTTAACTCGAGCGCCCAGAGTCACACCACACAGCCGTGCATGCTTGGAGAAGGCGAAATGCCTAGCAGTCCTTCGTTTGTGGAAAGCCCTGACAATCAGGACAATGATGAGACGCCCACCCTCTCGCCATCTTCTTTCTTCTTGCAAACACTTGTTCTCCCAGGTTGTAACGACGCCACTGGCACCTGCCAGTGCGGCGACGGCTGCGAGTGTGTCGGCTGTCTTACACACGGAGGCCACAACGGGATTTCTCTCGATAGTCCGATACCCAACGAGCAAAACCACTACCCGGGGTTCATTGCTAGTGCGAACCTGACCAGTAGTCATACGGAAGGAGACCCGTACCTTCAGGCGCTGGCGGACACACCAGCCTGAAAATACGGCTAGAAGCTTAGTCGGTGTTTTCTTTTGGACCACATAAAACTATCTCTGCTACCTAATCACCCTGCACTTCCAAATATTACCATCGGCACTTGGTGGCTTCACCATATACACCTCCGGCAATCGTGTCACAATAAGAGCATCGGTCGGGCCAACATATTTGTGAGCCTGTGCAACTCAAGAGCCGTTTCTGAGGACGCCAATCATTGTCTTGTTACTGCAACCGGCGCTAACTCACTATTTTCGTGCCCACTCGAGCTGTACAAGAACAAATCTCACGACACGGGCGTATTTACGAGTACCAATTAGGTCAGCAGGTAACACGCCCTTATTCTGGAGTATGAAACGGACGTAAATGCTTGGCCACTGAAAAGCCAAAACATGGCTGCTTCCTCTCTCTTCCTACTTTCTGCTAGCAGCTTTTCAATTTTTACTTTCTTACCCACCCTTTCGATTATTCTGGTCTTCTTCCTGTACTAAAAGTGGCTCCACTCATCTAAGCAACATATACCGTGTCCTATACAGCGGGCGAGGGCACCTTTTGCATGTCACTTCCGGCACTTCACTCGTCGCTCAACGGCATGACCTATGTAACTCCACTATATACATTCGCCGAAGCGGGCTCTTCGGTTTCCCACAAGGCGATCGAGCCTAGAAGTGCGGGTACTTGCTTGAATCAAATATGTTTTGCGCATCCGTATGGTTGTCCTGATTTCCAGATTTAGGCATTGGTGTGGCGCTGACTGCATGCAGGCGGGATTATGTACGCACTAATGCACTAATGCATTACAGTCGAGCTGCTACTGCATCGATTCAGCCATGCCGATGCACCATGACGTTCCTGACCGGGTTGAGAAGTATGTCAGCCTTATTAATGAGGGAAGGACAGTAAGAGGGATGGGTGGGGTGATGGAGACGATATCTGCTAACGCTCTTCTCCCAGATCTACTCTAGGTCCGTCAGCGCAACAACCACGCAGCTTGGCTTTGGGCTTCCTATTAACGAGGCATTCGCTGTCGCGCAAGCCAATGCGAATCCAACTCGCTGGGATCCGGATGGCTGCAGAATCTGCTCTGCTGTAGCGCTTGCGGGAGCCGGAAATATAAAACAGTCTTCACCCTTGCAAGTTCTGGACCTGACAAGCTCTGTCCCTGTCGCCGTGTCTTGCACTATACTAACTATGCGCTGGCATGCACACCCGCCCAAGTCCCGGAGCCACAAGACAAGCAGGGACAGGACTGTTGGTGTTGGTGTGTGACTTTATTGTTTGGCAGGAATGGAAGAGGATGTCGCACCGCGCTATGCAGTCCCGGTCCGGGATTGGAGACTACAAAAGGAAAAGGCGTAAGAAGCGGCAAAAAGTAGGCTGAGGTCTATGAGAGGAGAGAGAAGGTCGGAGAGGGGAATTCAGAAAGACCCAATAGTCTTGCGGAGACCGTCTTCGTAACTCCGCCGGCCCTTGCAGTTTCCAGGTTTTATTTGTATACAGTTAAGAGACACTGTTGGAAATCTCCACTCCTGGTCAATAAGATGGCGTGTCTAAGTAGTAAGCAGGATCCGGAAAGCCAGAGCGGACTCGCCGCAGAGAGGTCGTAGGGATACGAAGCAGAGAGCAAGAATCATGAAGTTAAAACAACCTTACATGAAACAAAAGAAATACTCTCCTTCGAGAGGCCAAGGCCATGGTGAAGATCCAGCCCCAAGCCACCCAGATTGGACACCACGCAAAGGTGTAAGCCGAGATGAACTGAGCCACTCAACTTCATACAATTCACGCAAAATTAGTGCACTCGTCGCAATGCTGGAGAAATTAGCAATTATTTTTTTACTCAGGGCAAAAGGCTCAATCCATGGAGCGAAAAAATACATTATACATTTGAGATATCGCAGCAGCCAACTAAAGCCAACCCATCATCTCCCCCACCGCCATAGCCGCATACCACCATCCGGCCCCCACTCCCGTCCCCCGGGCAGGCCATATTCCGAACCAGACAGGCAGGATATATGAATAAGTCAAGCTTTGGAGGTCGAGTACAGCCAGTAGCAATAGTAACAAGCATACTAAGTCAAAACCCTGTCCCTTCTCTCCTCCCAAGCTTTTCCCTTTCGACAGAGACGGACTGTGTTTCGCGCGCGCAATTGCACACCTTGCCTCCCTTTATGAACAAACCATTCGAGAAAAGGATGGGCAGCAAAGTGAAGTAGGAAAACAGAAACAAAGGAAAAAGGACAACAAAAACAGCGGGGGGCGTAAAGTGATCCACAACCATGGGGTGAGGCTTGGCTGGGTGTCTCCGAAGGAAAAATGTAGAGATGGTAGCCGTAAAGGAGAAAAGCAGAAATAGCAAACGCTAGTCAGAAAAAACCTATGAATGCTAGATGGGAGCAAATATGGAGATGGGAAGATTGGGACAATGCCATGTCATACATAAATGTTGTGGACAGCCAAACTCCTCCCATAGCTTCAGATTTCTTCATACGTACCAAGGTTCTGACAACATAGTCCCTAACATGCTGTAATGGACAAAGTGTGCATATAACATTGGTTCGTAGAAGAGATCTTTGTACGATAGTGTTCCTAGCCACTTCAATGGAAATTTCTGACATGCGAAAGTACTTAGCTTCTTTTTCTTTTTCTTGAATCTCTTAACAATTTCCCCCCGAAACCCGTTCGGAAGATAGTACTTAGCATGCAGACCACGAGAAATGCAACACATAAACACAACTGAGAACATATGTTGGCTGGGTATATCGCATCAAGACCAACTCTGCGTTTCGTTGCAACTATGATGATAAAACAATGGTGATGATTCCAGAGCTGGCCGCAACCTATTGAAAAATTAGTTGAGTTTGCGAATAATCTTGACAATTAAGAACTCACAGTACAGCCTGCAACGGAATTGCAGTCGCTGTAATTATCACCGGAGCAGTACTGGCCATTCGAGTACTTGCACTTTCCGACGACGTTATCACCAGTAATTTCAACAGTGTAGTCAAGCTTTGCATTTGTCGTTGGGGCGTTTTGGAAGAGGGAGATCCAAGCCTTGCCATTGATGAACCCGACACCCAAATTTGCTGGTGCATAGTTGCCAACCGGCTGCGACCCATCGCCCCACCAGCAAGCATCGGATTGTTCGACACCCAGGTTGTTAAGGTAGTACTGAGCAGATGTTGGCTTGTTGCTCCAGTGGTAATAGTCACTGCCATCAGGGCATGCAAGCTCGGTAATGGTATTGGGTTCAGTTTGGAGAGGAACTGTCTCGCCCTCAGAGCCTATTTAGATGTTAGAATAGAACTGGCACCTATTTATATGGAATACTTACCGGGATAATCAGTACGGCAGATGGAAGCACAGCCTGATAAGTTGTTCTGAATAACGACTTTAACCTTATCGGTACCTTTCACGCAAAGGGTCTTTGCAATTGAACCGCTTGCCATCTCGAGCTCGCCGTTGTTGCAGTACAGACCACCAAGAGATTGACCATCAAGTCCCTGCAGCTCAGGCCAAGAAGCTTTAAGATAACCAGGAGGGCAGTTGTAGGAGCAGAAGCTTCCACTCTTGCAGCAGCTACCGTCTGGGCAGGATCCCTTGGGAACAGTGGAGATATCATTGTAGCCGTCGCTCCCAGAGTAGCCAGGACATTGAATACCGATCCAGCCACCCAGACCCATATAGTCAACCGGAACTGCACCATAGCCAGAAGGGAATGAACTGCAGGGGAGACCGGAAGGGAGTGGTGTGTCGACCCCCTCTCCATAAGAAGCGGATGACGCTGGCGCAACACTCGACTCCACTGCGGAACTTGCAGGAGCAGATGAGACCTCGGCGACGTAAACGGGCGGGGTTGATGTCGGTGTAGGTGTCGGTGTAGGGGTTGGCGTAGGAGTTGGCGTGGGAGTTGGCGTAGGGATTGAGGAAGGATATTCTTGAAGGCCACCATCTTCCTCCCAAATAAGCGTACCGTTGTGGATGCCCTCCATAACTTCAGTCTCGGAAATGGAGCATCCATTCAGCATGTAGAGAGTAACAGTCGGAACAGGAGGATATGCGCCATCGGCGACGGGATTTGGCTCACGATTAATGAGGTCGCGAGGAGCATGACGGTGACGATGGCGATGAGGCTGGACTGACGCGAAAGCAGCGCTTATGAAAAGTAATACTATGGTAAACTTCATGGCGAAAGGCTGAACGACTCGCAGAGTCGAGACTTTGGCAGCTTGTGCAGGGAAAAGCTGTATGACAGAGTTAGTAAAAGAGCAGACCTCAACAAAGATGGATGTGGTAAGACAACCTGTGCGAGAGAATCGGCAGCGCAGCTGGACGCGCGAGAGGCCTGATGTTAGGATTGAGGCCGCAGTTGATTGAAGTCCGGTAGAGATCGAAACGAAGTGAAGTAAACGAGCGACGAGACAGTGAGCGAAGGGCAAAGGTCAGATTGTATTCCAAATGAGTGAATAGGAGCAATGCTCCGAGTTGGTGGAACTCAAGAAAAGAGTGAGCGGGATGGCGGTCGCAGAGAGTGAGGGTCTGCTACAGCATGCAGTTGAAGAGTAGTGAAGAAGAGGAGGTGGTTTGTTCGGAAGGGGAGAGTTTGAGGCACAACTGCCGAATTTCGGCCTAGTGTCAGGGGAAAACACCAATTTGATTGGCAGCGCCCAGGCAGCGCAAATTACGTGGGACAGCCGACGAGGACACACGGAAATTGTTCACCAAACCGTCCAACCGTCCAGCCGGCCTTTTCCTATGATCTAAGCAATTTGCTCTTCGAAGCCTGCTTTTGTGCGCGCTTGGCCCTTGAAACTGAGATGAGGCCAAGCAGAGAGTCTGACCGGCTGACCGACTGCGCGGTTACTCGTGTGCTCGTTAATCGCGGGGAGATAAAAGAGGGTGCATTTGATCGTGAGTCGTCAGAGCCGTTCATGAAGCCTCATCAACATGGGCACGGTGAAGGATCTTTTCAACGCAGTTGGTTTGCAGCTCTGTTGGGACGCGACGAGCTATTTGCGTTGTCACATGGACTATCATTTGCACCAACCTCATGTTATGGATGCATCTTTCGCAACCAGCTTATGGAAAACCCAATTCTCGTCCTTCCATGTGTTCAGGCCGCGGTAGGTTGAGGCGTTAAGCAAGAGTAGCCGTGTCGGCAGAGGGGAGAGTGGGCCGTCAGGGTCAAAGCGAAGGGAAGCTTTCGACTGGCGCCGATCTTTGCACAAGAACGGCGTCCGTGGACAGCCATACCTGCAAGCAGAGCCATCCGCAAACCCATCGTCAACGGCTCTCCGCCAATCAAACCCCCGAAGCCTGCCGCGGCTCTCATGCATGTGCGGGCGTACCTGACGCTAAACTTCTCTGAATTGTTTATTACAAGGGTACATGTGCGGATTGCTAGCCTCTTTGGCATAGAATGTGCCTCGACGCAGCAATCCCTTGTATTGTACACCGCCTCCATTCCACTGGCCGTTTAGCAAGCACAAACGGCACAACCTGCCCCCTCCACCCAGCGACGATGCCGACAATCTTTGCCACGCACGATACCGGCAGCAATGGGAGATCTTCAAGATAACATTATCCCAATAATGGGCCCTTCAAGGCTAGCAACACAATAAGAAATGATGACCGTTTGCAAAAAAACGTTCTGCTTTCCCTTCGAGGCACGGTCGCCCTCCAGCGCTAAAGATCACCTCGACCTTCCAGATGAAGAGTTGGATTCGCTTGGACCAAATTACACTTCATTTAGATCTTCTCGCCTCCCTTAGTGACAGCCTTGCATCATTCCACTCGCTGCTACAGTGACATATCGCATTTGATGGGGGAAAAAGTGAATACTTCTGAAGATACTGCGAGTCGTATCGTGGAGGCCGTCTGGGGGCAAAATTCGACTGCTATGAAGGCGGCGTAAACCTAATCTCCTTGGCAGACATTGCGACGCATTCGACTCCGTAATCCATCGAATGCAGCTGACTTCAGTCCCACAACAAGACGGCCAATCCCCTAGTATTAACGGATGTCGCATAGCCTCAAGCTATGCGTCCCCTAGATCTCTATGCTACGTAGTACCGGAACGGGTATAGCATATCCCGCTATGACGGTCTCGCCCTCCAAACCCACTATCAGGAGACCGATCCAACTCCTCCGACAAGTGTGCCCTACCGTATTTATTTTATTGGCTGCAGCAGAACCTTTTTAGTCAGATCCCGCCTGAAGGAAAGAACGAAATATCGGGTACTTACCGCTGGAAAACTACCCGAAGATGAAGCTAATGCAAGACGTAATAAAGAAGTGGTGGTTGCGAAGACTAGCCTTGGCGTCTGCCGGCGGATGATAGATGAGCTGGTTGACTTCTTTTATTTCTCTCACCATTTCCTGTTCGCTTCATACGAGTGCCATGATGGCAGCAACCATTGTAAGGGCTCACATATGAATACCTTTGGGGTCATGGTTCACTACAGATCTTGGTACTCTCTAACCAATCTTCATACCACATAGGCTCCGGGACCACGCAGCGTATTGCATGTTTAGGTAAAGCTCTGCCGTCCTGAACATGTGTGCACTGTGGCATCTGAATCGAGAAATCGTTGAGAACAGCTCAGTACTGTTTGACGTTGATAATTATCTCATTAATTGAACATAGGACTCTTAATTGCCTCACGAGTTCATAATCTGCGAGGGTTGCAAGGTATTGACCATACCGCTCAAACTGTACGACATCGGAAGACTCCGGCCGTGATGACTGCCAAAATCCGACTAATTGCCCGGATACACTCATGCTCCGAAGAAGTAACTATCGAAGAACGGCAGCATACCCAGCGAATGATTTTACATTGCTGCTAGCCATGAATCGTGAACCTCGTTCTGCGCCGAAACTGTAAAAGTGACTATGGCAAACAGCAATCACATCACGTCCGAATGTCGCGGCGAGCACACGTAAGGAATGGCCAAGAGTTAATTATCATGTGCTACAAACTATCGATCAATATTCCAAGGTTTTGGGTGAGCTTTACGGTCCACTCAAGCAACATACTAGACAAAGTTAATCATTTACCAGGATAAGAATGTCCACTAGCATAATGAGTAAGCCTAGAAACATTCAACCAGCACTCGCAAATAAAGGCCGGGACAGTTGAAGGTTTGTAAAGTGTACTCATCAAAGCCCTTCTTGTCATGTCAGGAGCTTCGAAAAACACTTCTACTTCTGATCTGACTGCTCTTCATATTGATTAGCAACTAAACGGTGAGCCAACAGTCCCATTCTTGTAGGCATCCGCAATTCCTTTAATCGTCACGTACGTTCCCGCAACACAAATGAACGCCCCTACCGCGAAGGTCGCCATGGTCAATAGCGTCTGAAACCATTTCCGCCTCCAGGCCCTGACCCCATTACCATCATGGTAGCTATCATGTAGCCAGAACGCACCCGCAATGCCATATGTATACCAACTTGCAAACAAGCTCGCCGCGATCCCAATCAGGAAGTTGAAAATCGGCACACCGACCGCCAAAACAAATGCCGCGCCGTTCATTATCAGGAACCACACTGACCACCCGACGAATGTGTGGTCGTGCAGATGCCTGCTGTTCCTGAAAAACCGCACAAACAGGAGTTTGCTAGCCGTATGCGCGTACAAGCTCCCCGCGATCAGGAGATTCGGTATCGCGATCCCATACGCCGCTTTCATCCACTTCGTCTCCAGGCTACTGAATGCGGGCGATGCAACGTTATCTCCAACGTACACGTATACCACAACGGCGAAGACCGCATAGAATGTCGTGGCGAAGCCCTGGAGCGTGTACGCCGCCTTCATCGCATCCTGCGGCCGCTTCATCTCCGACACCAGGATGAAGAACATGAAGTGCCCCGCATACGCAAACACGGGATTCGTAATCGACACGGATGCGACGTAGAAATTCGAGCTCTTCACCACACTCAGCTCGCGGCTAGGCGTCGGGTGCACGTCAGTGCCAACCATGCCGACGATGCCCGCGACCAGGATCGACAACACGCTGGGGATGCTGAGCCAGGACAGGCGGTCCAGCGTGCGCGGGGAGCTGCACAGCAGTGTCGGGATCGCGAAGATGCCTGTGTACAGCATCAGGCACAGCTTGTTGTCGCTCAGTGCGCCTAGCGCGATCTGGCCTGCTAGCAGCTGCCCGCCGGTTGAGAAGACCGCGAAGACAATGGTGCCGAAGGCAAGTAGCTCGCGCCCGAAAGGGCCAAAGAGGATCAGGCCGGCATCGCCCATGTTGTGCACTTCTGGATGGCGGAGCTTGAACTGTACGAGTAGGTAGGAGGTGTAGGTTGCGAAGACGCCGAGGAAGATTATGAGGGTAAGTCCCGGGACGATGCCGACGATGGCGAGGGAGGAGGGGAGAGAGAGCATGCCGTTCGAGACGACCTCAGCAATCATGAGGATGGCGACGAGCTCCCAAGAGAGGGTTTTGTATTTGATCTGTAGAACGGGGAGTGTGAGTGGTTGCTCATGGTCTCTAGATGCAGATAGGAATATATCCTGAGGTGAAAAAGAGATGTTAAACGTATTAAGGCGAAATCTTGGAAGGTTGAATAACCCCAGTATCTAGTCTCCAACTCTTGAGGTCCCAAGACCCAGCAATCCTCGCTGTAACAACATTCAAAGCTCTTCTGAGCTCTTTATCACCTGGCTTGACGAAACCACTCAAAATCTTCCATAAAAGTAGCAACGAATACAACTCAATTGAACCAAATAAAGCTCTCCACCCACCTGATGACCCTCCTCTCTACCAAACACATCGACATCATCGTAATACACCGCCGGCGCCCCGTTCTCCTCCCTCGCGTACGCAGGCACATCCGTAAGATACTTCTCCTTCATTGTCGTTCCAAAATAACCAAATGAGCCTTCCTAAGCAGCTGTCGTCAAATACCAAATTCCAGTATCTTCCCACAGGAGGCGAGCGGGGAATTCACCAGGTGAAATAAATAAGGCACCTGTAGCCGGCGACTACCAGTATCCACAATGCTAATTTACATAATAGCTGTTAATCGCCTGGTTTCTATGCTGGGGGAGCAGAGCTCGCTGGCGAAATAGATAGCGCCGCCTATCGACGCGGAATACTTTGGAGCTGCCCCTTGTAGCCGTGGCGCTAGGCACGATTAGGCAGGTGCGAAGACGAGGCTGCGGGTGGGCGGTGCTTATTTTGATGTGCTGGGCTTGGATTTGGAATACGAGTGTTTGGTGATGCTCTATGAAAGGGTATTGCTTGAGTGTAAAAGTTCTTCACTGTCTATGAAACGAATATGTTATCCCATCGTATGGACTATAATCTTTCCAAACCATCTTTAGCGATCTCTTGGAGGGCTTTTACCTATGGCATAAGTAATATCTTCTAGTGAAGTCAGTCGTCATTTAAGAATCTAGAACTCCAAAGCCCCTGAACTATATGCAACCCACTTTACTCTCCAACACAATCTGTCACAGGGAACGCAAAGGCCAAGTACGCTAGGGGGCAGGAATAATGCATATGGACACTCAATGTCATAACCTAACACTCGTCTACCCAATAACGCAAAGGCGTAACAGCGGATAGTAATGCCCAATTCTCAAAACCATACCTCTCCTAACAGATGCAGCAAACCAAACGAACAAAACCCAAAACCCATCATGAACGCCATGCCAGAATTTTACAACCAAACTATATCTCGATCCAACGTACAGTAAGAATAGCCCTGGTCAAACCTCCTGTAGATAGTTAGCTGGCACGCTCTTGATCAGCCCACCTTTCTCGACGTCTGCCCAGCCGTCACCGGCCTCCATGTTGATCAGTACGAAGCGCTCGCCCTCGGCCATGCTGTGTTCGGCGTCGCTCTGCGCCTTGTAGTCGTACAGGGCCTCAACGTATTTCAGTTTCTTGGCGCCGCGCTTGGGCGCCACGGCGGGGCCCTTTTTCTTGCCTGGCGCGTTGATGCTGCCGCTGAGCGAGACTGAAGACGCAGAGTAGGTAGACCCCGGGCGGTTAGAGGAGGGTGGGGCTAGCGACAGGATTTCAATGTAGGTGGCCGGGACGAGACCTTCTTTGGAACCGGCGCGGATTTTGATCCAGCCTGAGCCGTCTTCAGATAGTCAGTGTTGGTGATAAATGGTGAAGGTGTGTTGGGGAACTTACCATCAGGCTCGAGAACAGACACATCCCTTCCTTCGGGCACGGTGAGCTCGCCTTCTCCGTTCTGCTGGTATGCATACAGCATCTTGCCTTTCTGCTCTGTGGACTTTGGCAATCCGGCACTGCTGGCTAGATCCCCGCCGTCGTCTTTGATGTACTGCGCCGGAGGCGGCGCAACGATCCGGTTTCTCCGAGCAGCTACTGGTGGTGGCGCGACTTTATTTGCCTTTTCAGGCGGATTCCCTTCTGTAGGCGACATGCCACCAGATATTGATCGATGCGCTGTTGCTGAATATCCTGAGCTGAGCGTGTTCATGGAATTTATCGTATCGCTTCTGCTTATCCGTGGCAGTTCCGGCTGAGAGTCCGGAGGTGTGCCGTTAACAGAGTGAGCAGCATGAGCAGCTTCTTGCCGCTCTGTTTTGAGCTTCTTCTTCTCTTCCTTGGTTTGCTCGCCCGGACAATCTGCTGGGACCTTCATCTCGCACTTGCTGTGGCAAGTGTACCCGCAATCCCTACAGTCAAAGCCTTTCGCTGAGAGACCCCATATCCGCTCACCGCAAAGGTCGCAATTAGTGGGAATCTTGAACGTCTGGGACTTAAAGTTATGCTGGCTGGCACCGATGCTAACATCGCCTACCACAGAGGTGATTGTAGACACTTCCACCTCTGCGGTTACTTTCTGTCTCTCGACTTCGTGCATGCTCTCCTGTAGGGCAAAGATAGCACGGACGACTTCAACTTCGTCCCTCTTATCTTTACCTTCACGTATGCTCTGTCTTATTTTCTTCGTATTTTCTACTTCTCTCCGCTTCTTGTCAAGCTCGCGCCTATATTCTCCTAGCTGACCTTTGCTTTTGGTAAGAACGTTACGGAGGAAAACTTTGGCAGCATCATCCGTAGCAACATTGCCATCGTCTAGCCAAACAGGGCTTGGCTCGAATTGGAAGTCTGCGGGGTCTTGCCAGGCTCCGGCGTTGTGCCTCACGAACATCATGGAGTCTAGTAGAGGGTTGTTTCTGGGTATCTCTGAAGAAAGATGTTTGAGGTAGTCCGTACTCCGTGATAACGTCTGGGTTTCAATTTGAGCAGCCAAAGACCATATAGAGTTTAATTTGGCGACGCGGGTTTCCGAAAGGTCCTGAAGGCTCTGTATATTGTATTAATATATCAAGATTCGTACCAAACTGCAGGGTCCGAATGTCTTACGTCGAGAAGCTCGGGCATATACTCGTGGTAATACATCGCCTTTTGCTTATTTGTAACATTAATGGTAATCACGTATGTATTCTGGTCACTGTTAATTTGATATTGCCAGAAGTCAAGGGCGTGCCTACTTTGGCGTTCCGCATCTCCAATTGCTGTTGTTCGAACGCATTCCGTGCTTTTTGCTTTCCGTGGTCGAAGGAACTGTCGATTTTCTTCCGGCGATTCTCAACCTCCTGACACACGCTATCGTATTTCCCCTTCATTTTCCTTAAGTCCCCATATGTACTATCCCGCTCCTTCTCGAGTTTTCCCGCATATTCTACATGGTACTTCCGTAGCTCCTCGTATCGGGCTGCAAGGGTTTTCAGGGGGTCGGCGAGGTTGGCAATGAGCTGCCCGGCAAACTGATCATGTTCTGCGGCTCTCGATTCAAGCGTAGTGAGTTGTACACCCCATGTAGTCATAGACGCGCTGGAACCCAAATATTTTGTCAACAGCAGCGCCTTAGTTAGGGTACGTCTATTGATCCTACCTCTCTAGGGAGCCAGGGGTGACCGTCGGTGTATCTCCGACGCTCAGGCTGCTAGACTTCCTGGCCTTCTTTTCAAAGTATTTCTTAGCCAATGCGCTCAGCTTCCCGGCATATTCTCTCTCTATAGTACTTCTTTCCCGGTAAAATTGTTGTATGTCATCAAGCCACGCAATGCCGTTGGACACCTACACAAGGCCCCGTTAGCGATTTTGAACATGTATCAAAGTAAATGGAAGTGTGGCGGAGTCGCGCTGTGTTTTCCACAGGAAAAAAATTAGTAAGGAGTCGTACCCAGGCGTTGACGGGCTTGAATCCATCCTGGTAATTCCACGTGTCAGTTGAGGCTCTAAACACACTCGGAGTCTTGCGCACCTTCAGTTCGGCTCCAAATTGAGGAGCAATGTCAATCTCCATAACTTAGGCTGCGCAAGGGAAGAAGAAGCCGGTGAAAGCGCAGTTTCCACTGTATACATGTCCAAATGTCGAAGCGCGGTGGGAATAACTTCGCTGAAGGTTGCGGTGGAGGATCCTCGTTCAAGTGTGCCCGGATTGGTGGGGTGAGGCATTGCGCCAGGCTGCAAGGCTGCCATGCGCCCCGCCAAACGCTAGAAGGTGAAGACTGCAGTCCATTTCATGTCGAGCCATCCACAGCTATTGTCACTCTAGCCCCGTGACACCGTACTCTCATTTACGCGCTGTTTTCTTCCATCTCCCGCCATTGTTCGCCTGATCTTTCAAACTTCCATGGCCGCCTAAACCGACACCACAGCCTCTTTGTCTTCAAGAACACAGCTACATCAAGCTTGCCTCAGCCTCAATTTCTCCAACGCACACTGCCTAGAAATACATTCCGCTCTGCACGACTACCATAAGCTCTACCTACAATATGGCGTCTGATGCCCCAGCGCAGGCTCCTACCGGAGCGGGCTCCCTCGAAAGTCGCATCACAATGCCTTCCAGAGACCAGACACCTGAAGCTTCTTCAGCCGCTACGAATGAGGGAGATGCCAACGCGCAGGTCGACGGTGGCATACCAAGTGGAGATGGCCCTAATCTTCGCGAGCCGGAATGGGATGTTGAGGTTAAGCTGGCCGATCTACAGGCTGACCCAAATAACCCGCTCTTTTCTGCTAAATCATTCGAAGAGCTCCAACTGTATTTTAGCTCTCCGCACCCTGGTAGTGTGTGGGCTCGTGCTGACATGTCTGTTCAACAGGAAACCGGAGGTGTTGAAAGGAATTCTGGAAATGAATTTTCGAAAGCCGTCAAAGATTCAAGAGCGAGCCCTTCCACTACTCCTCGCAGACCCACCTCAAAATATGATCGCACAGTCTCAGTCAGGTACTGGAAAAACTGCCGCATTCTCCCTCAATATGCTGTCGCGGGTCGATTTGAGCAATCCTAACCCCCAAACCCTGGTACTCGCGCCCAGCAGAGAACTTGCCCGACAGATATTGGGCGTGGTAGCGCACATGGGACAATTCATGGAGGGCCTGAAAGTGATAGCGGCTATCCCAGATCCCACCCAGAGGAACAGGAAGTTTGACGGCCATATCATTGTTGGCACGCCAGGGACAGTGCTGGACATGATTAGGAGGAGGTCGATTGAATCAAGGCACATGAAGATACTCGTTTTGGACGAGGCCGACAATATGCTTGACCAGCAAGGATTGGGTGATCAATGCAAGCGCGTAAAAACGTAAGTTTTCACGAGCCCGGACATGAAGAGTGCTATGCTAATTTTGTCGCAGGATGCTACCTAAAAACATCCAGACCATCCTCTTCTCTGCCACATTTCCAGACGAAGTTATTGCATACGCCAAGAGCTTCGCGCCAAACTCGAATCAAATCACTCTCAGGCACGAAGAACTCACAGTCGACGGCATTAAGCAGCTCTATCTGGACTGCGACGGCCTCCAGGACAAATTCAGTGTGCTACTCAAATTCTACGGTCTCATGACGACTGCATCATCCATCATTTTCGTTCGAGTATGTCTCGGTTTATTAGTACTGGAGGCGGACGTATACTAACTGAGTATAGACGCGTGCAACTGCAGCCGAACTCGAGCGTCGTATGGTTGCAGAAGGGCACTCAGTTGCTCAATTGAGTGGCGGATTAGAGGGAGCGGAGCGCGACAGTATTATCGACAAATTCCGAAGCGGACAAGCTAAGGTGCTCATCACCACCAACGTGCTCGCGCGGGGGATTGACGTTCAATCGGTTACTATGGTTATCAACTACGTATGTCGAAGATTTCTCGTGTCTATTCGCTGTGCAATACAATACTGATGCACGAATTAAGGATATCCCTGTAACAGCGGATGGACGAGCAGATCCGGAAACATATCTCCACCGCATTGGTCGCACTGGTCGATTTGGTCGCGTGGGAGTTGCACTCAGCTTCGTTCATGATCGTGACAGCTGGCAGAGGCTGAACGACATAGCGACGTTCTTCAAGTCGGATCTGATCAATGTGGATACGAAGGACTGGGATGCGGTGGAGAGTATGATCAAGAAGATCATCAAGAGCTCGCGAGCTGGAAAGGAGACGAAGGAAATGCAGGGAATGGACGTGGATGGAACGGCTGAAGCCTGAGGAGCTGGAGGTTTTAGTTAGTATGGAAGAGAATTTTTGGCATTGGGCTGTTGAGCGCTGGCGTTGTTCAAGCGGGCACTTTTGCTGTTTTGAAGGAAGTTTCGAGTGGTCAGACGACAGCGGAAGGCCAGGGTCTACCCCCAGAACTGCAGGACCCCTCTTGTCAACCCTCGACTGATCGCGGAGCCTGCAGTCCGAAAATCGCGGCGATTTTTTTGATTGCGAGCAGGTGGAAACCGTGGAGCCGGATAGATAAAGTTCAAATCAGATCTCACCTGATTTCAACTGGAGATACCTTTATCGCATCCTCCGGCACCTTTCCCCCCACGCTTGCTCAAGCACATCATCTTCTACCAACGAGACGCTTCGACCGCCTCGTGTGACGACTCACCGTAAAGGTAGGCTCATAAATCCCACCATCAGCCCTTAGCCTTCAAGCCTAAATCACGTCAACCGCGTCAATCTCGTCAATCTCGCCCAAGATCACGAAAACCTTCCTATTGCCGCTATCACTGTCGGCACCGTCATTCTCAAATTTTCCCCATTCGCGGCGGCCATGCTCTCAAAGGCGCCACGACCGGTACCACCGCCTACCTTGCTAACCAGCATGCAGCACTCAGGGATATCCTGCAAGCCACGCTTCCACGGCGACGGACCGTCTTTAATTCGTCGTCGACGAGGCTGACACACATGGCGGATGGCGCTCAGCATGAAGCCAGAGGTCCGGGAGATGATGTAACCGGTAGCGAGGACCATGTCGAAGAGCATGTACCCCCGACACCGCTGGAGTCGTCCGGCTCGGCCGTGTCTATATCGTCGCAGTCCTTGACGGCCGCCGATCGAGCTCGCAAAGGGAACTCGACTGCTACCAGCAAAGACCGTGGGCCGGCCTCGGCGGATCACGCGAGCGAGCAGCCCGGCTCGCTCCCCCAGTCCTCCGCATGTTTCTCTCCTCAATTGCAATTGCGGCCACAATCGCTACCCCAGTCCGTTGATTCTCACCCCCTCTTGTCGCCCTTCCTCGTCCGCTCCCGCAGCGTCTCGTTCTCCTCCCCTCCGCCCGCGCAAATGGAGCGGCGCCGCTCGCGCCACGCCTCGGAGCACAGCAGTGCCGATGAGACGGTGCCGATCATAAGCCGTGAGCAGGACGGCCGCAAGAACTACCAGTCCATCTCGCCGTCGATAATGGCGAGGGCGAGTGGGGTGGCCAGCAGTAACAACGGTGCAGTGGTGGAATCGATCGGGCAGGCACGAGCACGCGAGCGCGAGCAGCGCCGTGAGGCACAGCAAGCCGCTGTGGAGGCCGAGGCCAGGGAGCACAATTGGTGGAAGAAAGTCGTGGATAAGTACGGGAGTGTGGAGTTGGAGAATAAGGGAGCTGTGGCTAGGGACCATTTGGCGTTGGGTAGGGCGCTTTTTCTCATATCTTCCATATCTACCTTCAGACCTTATGTTCCGCCTCCCACCCCGATTCCGCCAATTGATACAATTTTGGTTCATAAGTTCTAAATACGCTTTCCCCCTCTCTACGACTCTCAGTTGGGCAGTAGGAATATTCGCTGACTTTCCACCCACCTGCAGAACGCACCTTCCTGGCCTGGCTCCGCACCTCGCTCTCCTTCGCCAGCATCGGCATCGCGATAACGCAGCTCTTCCGGCTGAACACGACCATCGCGTCCTCGGACCCGGCGCTCATCAACTCGCCGCAAGCGCGCCTCCGCCACGCCGGCAAGCCGCTTGGCGCCACCTTCATCGCCATCTCCATCCTCATCCTCTTCATTGGCTTCCACCGCTTCTTTGAGAGCCAGCACTACGTTATCAGAGGCAAGTTCCCTGCGTCGAGAGGCAGCATCCTGATTGTGGCTACGGTGGCCGGCGGGCTGATTGTCGCGAGTTTGGTCGTCGTGCTAGCGATTGCGCCGGGGGCGTTTGAGAAGTAGGAAATTAGGAAGAGGAAGAATAAGAAGAGGAGCATGTGAAGCAGTAATCTGCTGCTGGGGTACACAGAGGCGCATGGTGTTTACTGGCGGTCAGGACACTGCGTTTAAGAGGAGCAGATCCAAAACGAGTGCAAAATTCCGAGTGGAATGATAAAATGGGATAATTGGTGTGCCTTTTTTGCATTTGCATCGTCGGCGTTCCGGTGGGATTTTACGGGCATTTGTGCGTTTCCTGTGGATATGAATGCTGGATGGTCGGAGTAGTGGGTTTATACGCCCACTCAATTGAATATGAAGCTCTTTGTATGTATGGATGACTTCACGAAATTTGGACTTAATGCTAGAATTGTGAGGAGTTTAAGTAATTTAATCCCTTCACTTGAGTACTGAGAACCTCCGATGCTCTGAAGATATCGCATGATTAATTGTCCAAAGGAGCGAGCAACCAAGGCCATTTGATGAGTGCTTTATGGATGCCTTAGGATTTTAAGTAGGTTTTGACTAGACTAGATGCAGCAGACGAGAAACTGTTCACACCTCTATAGCATAGTCTAGACTTTCCAACAAGCTAAAAGACTAAGAACCTATGGACATTGTAAGGTTCTGTCGTATAGCCTTTTAAGGAGCCAAAAGGTCCAGGAACTCCAGTCAATAGCAGCAAGATAACAGTCGTCAGAGCCCTATACCACACAGAAGCGGTCTTTAATGGTAAAGATCCCCAGTTGCATTTCATAATTCGAGCGCCAAGCTCTTTGGCAAATTCTATGTGTTACAGAAACGCTCCACAGGATATTAAGCCCGGGCCGGAAGTAACAGAAAAAGAACGCCGCCCAATGGTAAGGTACAAGCACAAAAAACCACGAGAACCTAGAAAAGTGAAGAGAAAGGAAGAGTTATAAATTTAAAAAGCTTATTCGTTGTAATGGTACACCTGAAACAACATCGTTTGTTAGCTAGAGACTTCTCCAGGTCATGCAGAATGGACAGTGATGGAACGAGAGGTGAAGAATCAGTGGACACTCACAAGATAATTCGGCAAACCCCATGCCTTCCAACCCAAACGACTCGCCATCTTGGCAAAGCCTTCAGTCTCAATTAGATGATAGAAGGCGAACGGCGGGAACATGGCACCGTCCCTATGAACTTCGGCCTTCACTAATAGCGTTGCACCACCCACTCCGTCCAGCTGCACCTCGGTGTTCGGGTCTGCCGACTTGCCGTACATCATAGCCATCAGACTTCTGTAAGTGGGCATCTCGGCATAGCCCTCAAGCAGGATATCGTCGTTGCTCATTTTCGAACCGAGTTCCTTAGCAGTCGGGCTGTCGATCCAGTTGTTGTAGTCGTAGGGCCGAATGTCCTTGGATTTTGTCTCAGTATTGTAGTAGCGCTGGAAGCAGTTCGGCGCTACGATAGGCTTGTTGTGCGCGGCGAGGTCTTGGATGAGCGATGGCGGCGTCTCCACAACGTCCGAGTCCATCCAGAGGACCCAGGACGTGGTCGGGCCCATAGTAGTAAATAGCAACGAGTTACGTGCTTTGGCCATGGCGGCACGGCGCGCTTTTTGGTTTTCCATCTTGTGCCGTTCCGCTTCGGTTTGGGTTTGCAGCGGTGATTCAGTGTCCTGTCGGAGAATAGTGATGCTGGCGAACCGCTTCTTCTGCGGCCCGGATTGGGTTTTGGCAACCTGAGCCTGGAGCTCAGCGGTTGCGATATTGCCTTCTTTTGTTTTAGGGAGTATGAAACCGAGGGAGATGAGCTCATGGGGGTAGGAGAGACGTAGGAGGTTATCCCAGTATTCTTGGTAGAAGCGCGCGAGGGGAGTGAGAATCAGGACGGTCTCGCGGTTCGTGACAGGGTCGCTCGAAGTTGTTAAATTATTCATATAGTAATGTACTACAGGGGGAGGAGATGCTCGTTCATTGGATTTCGATTTTCTAAAAGGAAGGGAAGGCGGGGAGAGGACATTTGAAGCAGTGCCTTTAGATTCCTCGGAGGTTGAAGAGGAGGTATCGGAGGGCGAGGAGAAGATGAAGTAGAGGAAGCCGATGGTGAGAAGGGCGGCGAGGGCTATCGTGATGGGATTCGTGCGTCGTAACGAGCGTGTAGGCATTTTTAGGGAGGGCGTCGAGGTAGCTAGGCCAATTCTCTCCCAGAGCCCTTCAAAACCAATCGATTAAACTTGATATGTTTGTTGCATGAGAGGGCAGACGATTCTGAGGTGGGAACACAGGGCCCTTATGTGAGGTTAGAGAAGGTTTGAGTACGGGAGTCGGTGGTGGTGCGGACACAGCGATGGTGAAATGTGGCCAGCCGAAGGTAGCTGAGACAAGTTAAAGACTGGAGCGTCGCCGCGACGCAAAATTGAGAGCCAGCTCGTTGGGCTTGCAGACGAGGTTGAGGAGAAGAGGGAAGCAAGAAGGCGGCTGCTTCTCCTTCACCGTTCCACGCCCGAAAAAGGGTCTTGTCGTGCTAATGGCGACGTTTGAGCTGGACTTTCGGGAAGGCTAGCCACAGTCGCTTCAGAAAATGGTGATCAAATGTCAGAAACTATGATCAATCACATAAATTTGCCGAATCCTCACCTTTTTGAATAACTTTTCTGTACCGCGCTGCCACCACCCATCCTCCATAGGATTTGTTTGATGTACGGGCTTATTGATGGCATGGTAAACAGTTTAGAAGACTTTAGAACGGATTGGTGAGCACTCTATATAGATACAATAACGTTGTCCTTCATCTAGATATATTGTAAATACTACCGCTTAATTCCTGCACGTGAGAAATGGCCTTTCGCCCTCTTATCAAATCCTTGTTGCTCCACCGCGTAGTTTAAAAACTCGCCAAAGTTATTCCATAGTTTGGCTTCAAATCGATGAGTACGCAGCCACTGCTTCAGGTCGTGAAAAGAAGTATCAACCGGATTAAAATCGGGTGAATAAGGAGGAAGATATTCAAGCTTAACACCGACAGCGTCGCAGGCGCGTTGAATTTCCTCATTGTGATGAATTGACGCATTATCCATTACCAGAACTGAATGAGGCAGTGGGTAAGGCTGCATATGAGTAAGAACCTTGTCCTTTATCCACTGAATAAACATTGGCCCGTCAACAGCGCCCTGGTGTATCAACCAGCCAGGCATATAGCCCAGCCAGGTGTACGCTGGCAGCAAGCTCCATCTTTTAGATCTCTCCAATTCCGACATCCCCTCAGCAGGCTCGTTGACTGGCGCCCATCCATACTTCCTATCCATTGTCTTCTTGTTGCAAGCTGATTCATCGACAAAGACAAATTGGTCGCGCCTATAGCCACAGATTCGAATAGTCCACTCGTCCCTTAGGCCTGGGTTACGCTGTCGCGCAATCATCCTCATAACCTTCCTACTCCATCCTCTTCGCTTTAATCCAGCCGACAGCGTGCTCCGTGCCACTATTATATTATATTCGTCGTATAGAAACCAGAGCATCTCTTCAAAATAGGCGTCTGGGCTGTCTGAGAGGTATTCAAGGAGGCCCTAATTAAGGTACGCGTTAACAAAATCAACATCAACATCACCGCCTAACGTCATACATCTAGAGCTTCATCTGTAAGCAGCAGTGGCCTGCCATTCGCCTTAATCGGTGCATCAATCTGGCCATACTTCTTCAAATTCACCCTCCAGCGTCGAAGAGTAGATCGAGGAACGCCGGTCTTGTCTTCTATATGGAAATCGTCGCGGCCGATATCAATTAGAGCTTGTACGATCGACTTCTGTTCGATCGACCAGGCGGGATTGCCCATAGCTTCAAATATAAGGTAATAATAAGATGATGGGTGGTGTCATACGCGAGTACAGAAAAGTTGTTCAAAAGGTGAGGATTCGGGGAGCTTCTTCTGCAGAAGGCCTCACTTACATAATCCCTTCGTGTGGCATTTGACACTTTTCGTATTGGGCGCTTTGGGCGCTTCTGCTTAGGTTAGCATGCTACAGGCATCCTAGCTAGCGTGATTTTATTAGCAAGCCCCACCAAAACACCTTAATATTACGATGCCGACGAAATGCTGCCCGAGGCCACCACTACAAAAACACTGAATATATTTTTTTGAGGAAGTTGGGCAAGAAGCCGTGATATATAACATTATGGCCGTATGTTCCTCTCCTTCCTCCATTAACCAGCTGCTAATTATGTAGGAAAAGCCTTTATCAGAGTCCTCCCCCAAATCCTCCCCACCTATACGCTTTATACGCGTTCTTAATGTCGATAAGGATAAACCAGTAGAGGATCAGCTTAAGGTTATAAGGGAGGACGTATTGTATACGTTAAATAAGGTGGATTAGATGCTATAGGTAATAGAACGGTTTAATTAGTGATTGTTTAGTATAGAGGCGCGTTTAAAGGCAGTAGAGGAGGGCTTAAGGATAGACGCTGTAGTAAAAGCTTAATTAGCTCTAGAGTCTCAATATTAGAGGCGTAAGAAAGTAGAGGATTAAAAATAGTTACCTAATTGTTACCTACTAAATGAAAGTCGTTAAAGCACTGCAGGTATAGAGGAAGCCTACAAACCTCGCATTTATATACTGTTTGCTTTGTCTTTACTATAAGCTTCCTTACGTACTTCCATCTACATATCTAGCACGTTGGTAAGCTCTTGTAGCCTTGCTTCTTCGTATAGCACTTAATATAGCGGTGAGTTCGCGTTTTACACCGTTAAATTATAGGTAGTAGGGTTTTAGCAGTGACGTAGGTACTTTTTTAATTTGTTTTAATATTTTTATAACTAGGCCTAGTACCAGGTTTATATTGCCTATAATTTAGTAATATTAAATAAAGAAGACACTTAGTATCTTCCTTATTTATACCCATCTACCGACTACCCATAATAATAAGGTTCCATGCCAATCGTATATAGAAGCGGCGATGGGTTTAAAGGAAGGGCTTACTTAATGTTTAGAAGATCTTCTTGCTAATAATATAGGCGTTAATTATAGCCGCATTAAGCGCCTAGAAGAATAAGGGCATCTAGGTACACACAGTGGTAATCTAGGTAGTGTAGTAGCTTTAAAGTTGATTATGGATATTAACACCACCCATCTAGTTATTGTAGTTAATAGAGAGCCTAGGAAGCGTTAACTTCTTAATTAGATTATTGCCCCAAACGTTAGCTACTAGCTTCTTAAAAAAGGAACTATATACTCGCGGCTAGCGCTAATTAACTTTATTAACATCCTCATTGCCGCATAAGTGAGCTGTTGTTAAAAACCGTACTAAATTCTTATCCTGCCATATAATTAAAAGCACTGAATTAGCTGCGCCAACGACTATTCCTGTAATAAAGTTGAACGGCAGCCTTGCCTTCCTTTTATTGGCCCTTTTATGCACCTCTAGATAGTCCTTTAAGTTTAATTAAACTGTGCTAGCTATAGTAATTCCAAGTCATCAAAGCACCTGGAGCAACGGAATATTCATAAAATAGTTATCTAAAAATAGGCAGAATTAATAGGCCTAAAGAGGAAGCTACCAGGTAAGGTAGAGGACGTACTTAGAGGTCTTTAAGAGGACAATATCTTAGTAATCTGTTTAAGAAGAAAGCCTAAAAAAGCAGCTAGGTAAGGTAAATATAAAACTATAGCAATATCCGTATTAACAAAGACTTATTATTTTAAAGCCTTTAGGTACTGGCTTACTGGGCAATTTAATTATAGCTATAGATTGTCTAGTAAACCTTACTATTATCTTATTAAAGCTAACTATAGATCTAGGTATAACGTACTTCCTAAATGCCTCACCTAGAGGAGTTGTTAACGGCTTAATTTTCTTAAAGATTTGGCGTTTAACGCCTTCTAGTAGAGGCGGTGATATATAAAAGAAGCGCTTAAGTTGCTTCTATCTTTTTTGGCCTATAAATAAGCTAATTGGGTGCTAAGGATATTTAAGATCTATTGCCCAAAAGTCCCACACCTAAGGAGCTTTAAAGACGCCTATATAGATAATAAGTCCTACCTAAATTATTAACTCGCTAGTAGAGGTCTCCTTCTATATCCGTAATTATTTACCAGCGTGTTATCCCGATTGGTGATATCCGCCGGCGTTTTAGGAGGCTGTATAAAGGTTTATGTTAATAGCAAGCTTCTTAAATACACTAATACTGAAGAATAGTAGAAACACTTAAATTGGTAGGTCCTATCCAGATTTATACCTACTAGACGTTATACCGATCTAATCTACCAGTATACAGTAAGCAGAGCGCTCAGTATCCTTATTTTAAGTAGAAAGATCAACAGATTCGGCGCTCGCGTTAAAGCCGCAAATAGGCTTACTAGCACGCCGAGCGGCGAATATTAACTCCTTAGGAAGGTTGACAACTTTAAGATCTAGTTTAGGAACGGCAGCCATAGGCTCCCACGTAGTAGGAACGGTAGGAAGGCCTATTCTTGCAACTTCTTTAGCTAATAGCTCTGGTAATTTAGCCTTATCCACCTTATCCACCTTATCTGCCTTATCCTCAGCAGTCTTACCGCGGGCCTTAAAAATAGCTCCTACTTTGTCCTCAATATCCTCTACCTAGGTACTCGGCCGAGCCTCCTCTTAAATATCCTTACTTAGCGCCGCCACCTGCTGTACAAGTACTGGAGCCACTAAAGCCTCTAGAGGCTGTACAACTACTTCCGCCAAGCTATCGTGTGTATACTGCGTTGCTTAAAAGGATTGTAAATAAGACTCCTATGCTTAAGGTGCTTTTGGAGGCTTTGTAGGCCTTAGAGCTTTTAAAGCTTTTGGGGCCTTGGGAGGCTTCGGAGCTGAAGACGCACGACGTTTTCTAGGCAGCATAAGGACGATATCTTGCTAAGGGTTTGATCAAATAGGCAGCAATAATATTGAAGCTTTTTGATTAACTACACTACTAAATATTCTATACAGGCTTCCTAGCCACGTCGCTGCTGCTCACCGCAATATTC